>Ga0308161_1000211_pt1 | contig 129945 bp, 111 predicted proteins | sample PhyFR2_FD_201034 | JGI IMG/M metagenome (GOLD analysis project Ga0308161, IMG submission 201034) | Phyllosphere microbial communities from UC Gill Tract Community Farm, Albany, California, United States - DLSLF.R2 | ecosystem: Host-associated > Plants > Phyllosphere > Unclassified | place...
TTGTAGATTCCAGTGAAGAGATGGCGGATGTATTTGAATTTACGCTGAATATTGTGAGCTATGTGGTAGGAAGCGACGTGACATTCCGCGATGGCGAGACGATTGGATTTACAGCCGATCACAAGCTACAGCTGACCCGTTCTCCCGCAGTTGCGATGGATGGCTACAGTATGAAGATTGGGTATTGATGCAATTGTCGTAACTTAAAGTACAATTTCTGTCATTGTAGAGTCTGCTGTGTATAAAGGGCCGCTTTATCCCGTGAGGGATAGTGCGGTCTTTTTAACATAAAATGTCTGCTCTTATCGGTTTATGCAACCGATATACATACAAGTGTGTTTAATACAATTGAAGGAGCATGACAATGGTTAAATGGATAGGACGGTTCATAGGTACAGCAATCATTGTGAGTCTGTTAGCGACAATGGATTCCACAATTATGTATGCGGATGATAGTAATACAGCAGCTTTGGAGTCAGCATCACCGCAGTCCCTGCTTGAGCAATCGATCAAGTCAGTAAAGCTGGCAGATCCAACCGGAAAGCTGAATCCGGCGAGTTACCAGATGCAGTTTGTAAAAGATTCAAAAGAGTTTCCTGCTATCGATTCGATATTTCCCGACCGATCAGGGGAACATATTATCATTGTGTACGATCTTCATGATTATGTGTACAAAAATGGTGAGTTTACAAATAATACGATTAAAGTAGCATCCATTCAGGCAAAAGACGGCAAAAAAGTATGGGATACCGTTATCGGTAAAAAGCAGTTTAGTCAGAGTATTTACAGTGTACAGTCCAATGGAGAAATCTTTTTGACTACAGAGGATAAAAGCCATTTTTATCTACATACCATTGATGAGAAAACAGGCAAGATTACAAGAACGATTTCACAGCCGCATCCATCCAAGCCCACGTTTCTGGCATGGGATTACTGGTTGGTCGATAATAACCAGCTACTTGTGTCCTACGAAGTAAACAATCAATCGACTCTTCGTTATTTTGACGCTGCTGGTAAATTACTCCGGACGCGTACCGTTCCCGGTATTGTTCGTAGTGCGCAGGCAGATCGTATTCTTGTGACGAACGGAGATGTTTTTCGCTATACACTAAGTGTGCAGGATGCCAAGGGAAATACAATATTCAAAAAATCAATTGCAGATCAAGGATTTTTCTGGAATGCGTATTTGCTGCCCGATCAATCGGTAGCTGTTGAAAGTCAGATTGATGGGAAAGCCAAACAGAAAGATCGGTTTCAATTAATTAAATATAATGCCAGAGGAGAAAAACAGTGGCAGCATACCATATGGGATGAATATTCCCCTTATTTGCCAAATGGAAATCAAATGATGGCTTTTCTTGGAGTGCAAAAAAAAGTGATTTTTCTGAATGATCAGGGAAAAGCAATTCATTCGATGTTCGGAAGTGAAGATGGATGGATGGGTTTAAGGAATAAAGAGGTTTATTTTACTGGAAATATTACACGTATTGCTGATGCCAAAACGATGAAATGGCTAATGGAAATGGATTATGAAGGGGATAAACCGCAAGTAGCCTGGCTGGGCAAGCAGCAATTAGCGATTTACGATGGCAAAAACAATGTGATTGCTGTTATCCGTATTAAAGGTAAGTAAGCAGATAGGGTCAACGAACTAATGGAAATAATAATTGTGTTCATCTATTCCTTCAGCCGATATACTTGAAATTATACGACTGAAAATGAAGGAGCAAGATAATGGCTACATGGTTAAGGCGTTTGGTATACACAGGATTGGTTTTGAGTATGTTAGGAACTATGGAATCAACGACTCTGCATGCAGATCAGAGCAGTGCGGTGGCTTCGGCGTCTTCACCTTCTCAAGCCACACTTGAGAAATCGATCCAATCGGTAAGGCTTGCCGACCAAAAGGGGAAACTGAACGCGGCGAGTTACCAAGTTCAATTTGCAAAAGACTCCAAAGATTTTTTCTCTATTCATACGATGTCGCCTGATCGCTCAGGAGAACATCTTATTATTATGTACCAAACGGAAGATGAATTTTTTGCGTCTGTTAAAGATAAGCGTCAGGGATTCAGAATAGCATCCATTCAGATCAAAGATGGCAAAAAAGTGTGGGAAACGATTATCGATAATGAGCGTCCACATGATGGTGTATATGGTGTCGAATCCAATGGAGAGATGTTTGTAGCTGGAGAAGATAAAGATACGTTTTATCTACATACCATTAATGAGAAAACAGGCAAGATCACCAGAACGGTCAAACAGCCTCATTCATCTGACTCCACCTTTGAGTTATGGAAGTACTGGCTGATGGATAACAATCAGTTGGTCGTCTCCTATTCGACCAACAATAAATCTACGCTTCGGTATTTTGATCCAGCCGGAAAATTGCTCAAAACACGCACAATTTCCGGAACAGTCTGGGATGCAGAGAAGGATCGTATTGTAGTCACAGACGGGAATTTCTTGCGTTATACGCTGAGTGTGCAGGATCATCAAGGGAAGTATACTTTTAAAAAATCGATTGTTAACAAAGATTATTCATTATTCGTCTATTTGCTGCCGGATCTATCGGTAGCGATTGAGAGCGGTATGCCGGTTAAAGGTGGATATGCATGCCGATTAACCAAGTACGATGCCAAAGGCAAGAAGCAATGGCAGCATGCAATGACAAGTTCGAACTTCCCTTATAAGGAAAAAGGAAATCGGATCCTATCGATTCATGAAAGCTCCAACAAAGTATTTTTCCTGAATGATCAAGGAAAAGAAACCAATCCGTTGGTAGGAAGCGGAACGATCAATTTGTCTGCAAAGGAAATTTACTTTGAGGGTAAAACTACACGTATTGCCGATGCCCAAACGATGAAGTGGTTAGCTGAATTGCAGTACAAGGGCGAAGAAGAACCACGAGTGTCCTGGCTGGGCAAGCAGCAATTAGCAATTTACGATGGCAAAAACGATGTCATTGCGGTTATCCGTATTAAGAATAAATAATCAAGCTGTATAGATATACAGGATAAATTTGAGTATCAACAAAATACTGAAAAAGAGCAATGCGCCAGATTAACTCACGGCGATTGCTCTTTTTGTTTGATGTGAATAAAATCAACTTTCGTCCCATGCCTCAAGCTGAGAAAGAACGTGGCAGGTATATCTATCGAAAAGAATTATTTCCCGTCAGCTCCGCTTGTATTCATCTGCGGCTTGGACTCATCCGAATGATCCCCTGTGATCCGGCGCGAGTGCAGCATACGCCAGCCGGTTAATAGTGCCGCGATCAGGCAAATGCTCGCCGAGACTACAAACACAATATGCATACCTGCAAGGAAAATACCCGGACGACCCGGAATCAGCCCGGTGACCCGGTAGCCTGCCTCCTTGCTCATCACGCCAAACAAGGTACTGGTAGCCACGGTAATACCGACGACCATCCCGATATTACGTATCAAGGAGTTTACACTGCCGGCAATGCCTAGCTGTGTTTTGGCAATGCGGGACATGATCAGCGAATTGTTCGGTGACTGGAACATGCCGGTTCCAATTCCCAGCATCGCCACCCAGGTTCCGACAATCGGGATTGGGCTACCTTCATGCAGTCGTGCCAATCCGAACTGGGCAATCACCATCACAATCAGTCCGGCAAAAGTCAGTATTTCCGAGCCGATCCGGTCTGACAGCGCACCGCTCATTGGAGCAATAATAACCATCATAATCGGAAACAGCATCAGCAAAAATCCGGCATGAAACGGCGACAGATTCAAAATACTCTGTGTATAAAATGGCGCGATAATATTAAAGCAAAAGTTCGATACAAATACGAGAAAGCCGCACAGAATACCCAGCGAAAATAGCGGATTACGAAACAATTCCAGCTTCAGTAGCGGCTCCGACTTGCGCGTCTCCACCCACAAAAATATACCAAGCAGTATGGCAGCGAAGATAAGCGAGCTTACAATACGCATATCTGCATAACCCAGCTGTTGTCCCAGCAGAAGTCCGGCGAACAAGAACAGGATAAAGCCTGTAAATAGCCCAGTGCCTGTTTTATCAATCGGTGCACCGGTTTTTACAATATCCGCTGGGAGCATTTTCCATCCAAATGCAATAGCAATAATCCCTATTGGCACATTGACCCAGAAAATGGATTGCCAGCCGAGTGTAGATAATATCACTCCACCCAGACTGGGACCGGCAATACTGCCCAGCGATACAAAGGTACCGACGAGTCCCAGCGCTTTGCCGCGTTCGGTGGGTGGGAAAATATCTGTCACAATCCCCTGGCTGTTCGCCATTGTCATCGATGCGCCAATCGCCTGAATAACGCGCGAGACCAAGAGAAAGGTCAAACTGGTGCTGAATCCGCATAGCAGTGATCCGATCAGGAAAATAAGCATTCCCAGTTTGAAAATTTTGATTTTACCGATACTGTCCCCGAGTTTGCCAAAAAATAAAATAGCAGCACAGATCGCCATCAGGTAAATAGTTGTTACCCATTCAGTCTGCGCCACCGGAAGTCCCAGCGAATGGGATATGGTCGGCAGCGCGATATTTACAATACTCCCATCCAGAGTGGACATAAAGGTAAATAAATTCATCACAATCAGGATAACCCAGCGTCTGCGCTGAATCTCGGGGTCATCCTGATACGTTTTACGTGAAGAAGAATCCATCAATAGTGAACACCTCGTCTGTTATATAATAAGTACCAGAGGAATACCAATGTACGATCCGATATCTATATCATCACGATCGCTGCAATCATTAGAACAAGTCGAGTATATAACCACATAGTTGCATCTGCAACTAATTTATTTTTTTCGGAATCTGTTCCTTATCGTTTGTATACACATCATCATGAAATTCCGTTAAAATTAATATATCCATCTCCCGGCGAACTAATCGATTTGATAGCGATTACAGTCGGATTAATAACATTGCAGATTGTATATAGACAGGTGCAGCTCATACAGGGATGCAATCAGGAATATATTATCCGGATCTTTATCCGGTTGAAGTAGGTGCACAGGCATGAAAAGAGATTCGATTGGCAAGCTGATCTCCTATATTAACCGTCTTAACCAGAAAAATCTGGCTCGCAGCTTCAAAGAGTATGATATTGGCAGCGGAGGACACCACAGTTACCTCAAAGCCATTTTACAAAGACCGGGCGTTAATCAGGATCAGCTGACTACCGACCTCAAATTTGACAAAGCAACGACAGCCCGTTCGGTGCGGCAGCTGGAGGAAGCTGGTTATATTGAACGGCGCACCGATCCAAATGACCGGCGTGCCTATCTGCTGTATCCGACTGAAAGGGCCAAGGCATTTGAGCCAATGCTGCATGAGATTCTGCAGGATGCCAATGCACAGCTTACCCGCAGCCTGTCGACAGAGGAAAAGGAACAACTCTGGCAGTTGCTGAACAAAATATATCATAATAATAATGAGTGAATCTCAACCTATATGCACATTCAGGCAGCCTCTGATTTCTGGCTGTAATGGTAATATATCTCTGCATATCATTCCTGTACGCATAATATGAATCCGTTAACGATTAGGCAGCCTTTTGAGGTTGTCTTTTTGCTATGTCGGTATGAAGGGGGAGAAGCGAAAGAACAGTACGATTAATTAAGATATTAAGCAGAAAAGGATAAACAGATGTCAGACGAAGTCTCTGGTTATTGCACGAATTAATTTTGAAAATAAAGCAGAATACCACTATGAAATACCCCTGTATCCACAGTGAATAAGAGCATACCACAGCAGCAAACGCGCGGGTTCTATTCATAACTACGGATATAAATTCAAAGGAATTGAGTCGGCAGCAGCAGGAATGTGGTAAGTATCTAATAATGGCCACTACATAAGAGGAAGGAAGTGACGCCCGGGCAAGACCAAGCAGCATGGCTATAATCAGCAAGATCAGGATAAGAACAAGGATAAAGATTCACCGCTGCACATTGAATGGACAGCATACATGAGGAGCACAATGTTATAACTACACATAAGAGACACCACAGAATACACAGATGATATGCAGTTTACAGAGGAGTGAAATAAATGGCAGTCGACAGAAAACAGGTAGAAGATATTATCGCTGCGATTGGCGGCAAAGATAATATCGATACGGCATCACACTGTGTAACCCGTCTTCGTTTTGCCTTGCACGATGAAGATCTGGTCGATAAAGATGCACTCGATCAGAATGATCTGGTCAAAGGCCAGTTCTCGACCGGCGGACAATATCAGATTGTTATCGGCCCGGGTGTAGTCAATACTGTATACGATGAGTTGATAACGATTACAGGAGCAAGCCGCGCCTCCAAGGACGATGTGAAGCGTGCCGCCAGCAAAAAGCAAAACCCGCTTCAGCGCGCGATCAAGACGCTGTCGGATATCTTTATCCCTCTGCTACCCGCGATCGTAACAGCAGGTTTGCTGCTCGGGATTAACAATATCCTGACCGGTCCGGGGATTTTCTTTACCGGTAAATCACTGGTAGAAGTGTATCCACAATGGACCGACTTTGCTTCGATTATCAATACGATTGCCAGTACCGCATTTACTTTCCTGCCGGCATTGATTGGTTGGTCGGCGGTCACAAGGTTTGGCGGGAATCCGCTGCTGGGTGTTGTACTCGGGCTGATTCTCGTTCATCCGGACCTGCTGAATGCCAATAACTATGCCAAAGCAGTGACCGAAGGAACCGTACCAGTCTGGAATTTATTTGGCTGGGAAGTCAACAAGATCGGTTACCAGGGACAGGTACTGCCTGTACTCGTATCCGCTTATGTACTGGCCAAGATCGAGAAATTCCTGAATCAGAAAATACCGGATGCCTTCAAGTTGCTGCTGGTGGCGCCGATTACGCTGCTGGTGACAGGCTTCCTGGCCTTTACGGTAATCGGACCTGTGACCTTTGCAATCGGTAATGCGATCACAACAGGACTAATTTATGTCTTCAATCTGGCACCGGCTCTGGGCGGATTGATCTATGGTGGATTATATGCGCCGCTCGTCATTACCGGGATGCATCATACTTTCCTGGCAATCGATGTACAGCTGATCGGTGCACAGGGCGGAACTTTCCTCTGGCCGATGCTGGCACTGTCCAATATCGCCCAGGGTGCAGGTGCACTGGCAATGCTGCTGGTACTCAAGGACAAAAAAGTCAAAGGTCTGGCTGTCACATCATCGGTGTCCGCTTTTCTCGGGGTTACCGAGCCTGCGATCTTTGGTGTTAATATTCGTTATAAATACCCGTTCGTATTCGGGATGATCAGTTCGGCAATTGCGGGTGTGCTCGTATCGATCAATGGTGTTATGGCATCTTCGGTCGGCGTCGGCGGGATTCCCGGCTTCCTCTCCATTTTCCCAGAAAATTGGGGTGTATTCTTTATCGGGATGGCGATTGTGCTGGTCGTGCCTTTCACATTGACCGTACTGTATGGACGCTTTATGAACAAGCGTCAGCAAAATGCAGCCGACGACAGTGATAATAACAGCACCATTCCGGCTGCGGGAACTACAGCCAAAAGTCCAACAGGTGGAGCGGCATCGCAGTCTGCTCCATCAACCGGACAGGTTGCAACTTCGGATCTGACGGTGCTGGAAGTTATGGCGCCCGTTCAGGGAAAAGTTGTACCACTCGAATCCGTACCTGATCCTGCTTTTGCGGAGCGACAGATGGGACAGGGGATTGCAGTCGAACCGTCTGAAGGCAAGATCTATGCACCGTTCAGCGGCAAAGTAATTCATATTATGATGAACAGCAAGCATGCGCTGATTATGGAACATGCTTCCGGTGTACAGATTCTGATCCATGTTGGCGTAGACACCGTCTCGCTCAAAGGGGAAGGATTTACACTGCGGGTAGAACAGGGTCATGACGTGGAGCAGGGTCAGCTGCTGATGGAGTTTGACCGCGATCTGATCCGTAAAGCTGGTTATGCGGTGATTACGCCAGTGATCGTAATGGATGGTCAGGATATGGTGCAATCGGTAGAAGAGTTACCAGGCGAAGCATTGGATCTGAACTATACGGCAATGAAGATTCATTTGAACGGATAAGTAAGGATCGGCTGTTTAACCAAGCAAGAATGATCTGTTATAGTCTAAAAGGCGCGCTTTCAAAGGCGTCTTTTTCTTTTTAGAGAGTGTCATTGAATCTTTAGACTCATTATGTATAATTCAAAAGTCACAAAAAAATATCAAAATTCATTGACAAGCTGTATAGCCTTCATATAAGATGGCTGTATAAATAAACAGTTCTTGTCAAAGCGAAGCACGCTTAATGTCCTATGGGCATTTTGCGTGCTTTTTTTGTTGTTCATTTACCTGGAAGGGAGCAAGCGCATTTGAGCATATCTCTAAATGATGCCGAGCAGCTGGCCGTAGCACGGAGACGGAAGAAGCTGTCTCAGGGGCAGCTGGCTGAGCTGATTGGATCATACCAGACACGAATCAGTCGCCTGGAGAATTCACGCAATAAGCCTACTGCCGAAGAGCAGATATTAATCGAAAAAGTGCTGGAGACCAGCATCTGGTCGACTGCCGGATCATGAAGCTATCCGTCCGCAGTCTACCGCCCAGAGCCAACTATTAAGGAGTGTTACAGACGTGTCCATCATTCGTTTTCGTATGAAAAGCAAGATCTATGCCGGACTGATCGGCGGATTAATCGTCGCTATTCTGGCATCGGCAGGATACATATTTCTGATCAATCATCAGGCCAATCAGCTCAAAGAAGTCAAACAGCAGTACGAAGTCCAGTTGAGTCAATCCCAGCAGCAGTTAGCCCGGCAGCAGGCTGTATCCAGCAAAATCGTCGTGACGACCGCCGACCTGAAAGCAGGCGACCGGATACAGAAACAGAATATCGCTGTCGCTTTTGTATCCAAACAGGGAGCACCAGCCAATGCCATCACCGATCCCGGTCAATTAATTGGCAAAATTGTCAAAATCAATATTGGCAAATCAACCCCGCTCACTTCATCGATGGTCTATGCCGAGGAAGCGACGCCGCGCGATTTGCGTAGCAAGGAATACAGTGTGGTGCAGCTGCCCACCAAATTGCAGCAAGGAGATTTTGTTGATGTACGTATCGGGTTCCCGAACGGTAACGATTATATAGTCTTATCCAAGAAAAAAGTTGAGGATCTGGCCGGTACCACCGTCTGGTATAACATCAATGAATCCGAGATTCTGGCGATGAGCAGCGCAATTGTGGATGCCTATTTGCAGGGTGCTCGGCTGTATGCGATCTCTTACGCCGACCCTTATATGCAGGACAAAGCGATTCCGAATTATCCGGCGAATCGTGATGTTATCAACCTGATCCAGTCCGATCCGAATGTGCTGGAGAAAGCCACATTGCTGCTGAGCAGAGCAGCACGGGAGACGCTCGATAACAGCCTGAGTCGCATGAGTGAAGCGGACAAAGCCAAGCTGGGCAGCAGCCGTTCTGCTTCTGCACCTGCCAATGAACCACAATCAGCAGCACCCATGACCGAAACAGCTGATCAGCTGAATACGCAGACTCCGGCGCAAAATGCACCTGCAGCAGCAGGTGATCCGGAGCCTGTCACTGATCCGGCAGCAGTATCTGCCGCCGATGTGACGCCGGATACACCGATTGTCTCACCGGTTGAACCTGCCGCCAGTCATTCATCACCTGCTACGACAGAGCAAAAGACAGCGGATGTTTTTGAACAGCCGCTTGTTAAATAAAGGAGGATCACCATGAACTACACGCTATTTCTGGGATCGACAGATATTAGTGATCTGCTGATCTACCTGAGCAAGTTTTTGCAGACCGCCGGTAAACGGGTGCTGTTGGCAGATGCCAGCGCCGAAGGATTTATCCGCTATAATACGCCGATTCTTCACACCGGTACGGGTGTGTCGGAATATGACCAGTTTGATATTGGCTATCAATTTACCGATTTCCAGAGCATGAAGGAGCAGCTGGAAATCACGCAAGCATATGATCATACAATTGTATTTTGTTCTACGCCTGATTTTATTGGAGAGAAGGACTGGGAAGAATTTGATCAGCGCTTTATTGCCATTTCTTCCGAGAGACGCTCCCTTGAGAAGACTGCTGAACTGCTGGAAGATATGTTGGAGCAGCGAGAGGAACATTTGCCACGAATCGGGTTTACACGGCTATTTGTCCAGCAGGTAGATAACGGACTGGCAGAAGATTATCTGGAACAGCTGTTATGCAATCTGCCGCTCCGGTTCGAGGAACAGTCGTTCATTGTGCCTTTTGATGAAATGGATTATATGCAGAAGATTATGAATCAGAACAGTAGCAGTATTAGCATCAAGCGAATTTCCAGGGAGTTCCGTACCGTTATCCAGGAAATTGCAGGCAGTGTCTCCCAGCTGAACCACAGTGAACTCAAAGTCTATGCCAAAAAACTATCGCGGAGGAGCCAGCCGGTATGGGGAATGTAATTGCTTTTTGGAGTCCATATCACGGACAGACGGGTAGCTCTTCGAATATGGTAGCCACCGCGGCTGTGATGGCGATGGATTATGTCAGTCATACACTGGCTGCGCACACACACTACGGGATATCCATGGTCGAAAATGCCTTTTTGCGCAGTTGGCGAGGAGGCAGTGGGTCTGCCAGCTATTTTGCTCAGGGAATCGATTCGCTGGAGACACTGGCCCGCTCCAAGCAACTGAGTTCATCAATGATCAAGGATTATGCAGTACCTGTATTCAGCGGTTCGCTTGATGTACTGGCTGGTACGCAGAAGCCGGAGAAAGATTTGTTTCTGAAGATGCACGAGGTGACCGACTCGATCTGCCAGTCTGCCCGAATTGCCTATGACCTGACCATGATCGATGTGACCAGCGGCACCCGCAATGTACTGACTAATGCCGTACTTGAATCAGCCGATATGGTTGTCGTTTCCCTGAACCAGAACATGGCGCTGCTGCGGGAGTTTTTTGATCATCCGCCTGCTGTTCTGGAGGGGAAGACATTCATTATAGTGCTGGGACAGTATGACGCGGGTTCCCGGCTGACACTTACCAATATCAGACGCCTGTTCAAAACGCGAATTCCCATGTTCGCGGTTCCGCATAACAGCGGCTATATGGATGCTTGCAATGAACAGAAGGTCGTCGAATTTTTCCTGAAACGCAAGTATATCCAGGCCGCCCAGCCGGACTATGCATTTATGCAGGAGATCCGCAGGCTGACCCGGGGGATCTATCAGAGTCTTGCGATTGATCCCAATATGTATGAAAAGGAGGCGTAGGGCGCGGTGGATATCAGTCTTATTATTAACAGGGCTTGCATCGGTCTGATTGCGCTTATCCTGATTGTACTGGCTTATTTCAAATTCACGTACAAAGGCGATAGCTCGGATAAAAAGAATAAGCAAAGCAACAAATATACACTCCCGGAGATTATCGAATACGTCAAAATAGCACTGAATGAGATGACTTCTGCTTCGCTCGATGATCTGGGACTGTCCGAGGAAGAATATAATCGGCGTCTCAATCAGCGAGCGACATTGATCAAGTCGCTCAAAGACTGTACACATGGCGATCTGAATGCCAAAAAGTTTGTCAAAGGCGTTATTTTTGACCTGCTGCTCAAAACCTATGAGTTTACGGAAGAGAATATGAACAAGGCAATTCCTTTCCATAACAGTATAGCTCTGAGCAGCCAGGAGAAATTCGATATTATGCTATACCAGTACAAGGAAATGTACGGACTGAACGGGCTTGCCCGTCTGATTGATGATCATCAGCTGGCGGAGCTCAAGCTTCATCCGGACTCACAAGGCTCCGGTTCCTACCGGATTACAGCCGCTGAGATTGACGAAGTCTTCGAAGGATTCCGCAGCATTCTGTATTTTGAGGACAAACTCCATATTATTGTGCAGCGGGTCTATCAGACATTCAAGGGATTCAGCGTAGTGGATGAGGTACGCGATATGAAAATCGATGGAGTCAGCGGCGGTGTATCCGGTGTACCGGTCAGCCAGGTAGAGTACGATGATGATTTCTACGATTTCACTTCCCGGATCAATGAGCAGCATATACCTATGAGCCACGACAGTGTCTGGATTTTCTACCGCGGGAAATCGGTTCATCTGGAGTTTCTGTCGTTCGGTAGCGAGGCCGAGCTGAAGCGGGTCTGTCAGAATATCTACCGGTACAATAATCCCGGTCAACTATCGGAAGCGAACGGATTCAAGGTCAATGAGATGAAAGATGGATCACGGGTCGTTGTTGTCCGGCCGAGTTTCTCGGAATCATGGGCGTTTTTTGTCCGCAAATTCGATCCGGCTTCGGCAACACTGGATCAGCTGATCACCGACCGGATCGGCAATCATGATATCGTCAAATCGCTACTGATCTACCTGATGAAAGGTGGACGAATCGTAGCGGTAACCGGCTCCCAGGGTTCGGGTAAAACGACGCTGCTGATGGCGCTGGTCGCTTATATTAACGAGACATTCACGCTGCGGATTCAGGAAATGTCATTCGAGCTGCATCTGCGCAAAATCTACAATAAGCGCAATATACTGACGTTCAAAGAGACCGAGACCGTTAGCGGCCAGTCGGGACTGGATGTACAGAAGAAAACAGACGGAACCGTCAATATCCTCGGGGAAGTAGCGACCGATGAAGTCGCCGCCTGGATGATCCAGATGGCGCAGGTAGCCAGTCTGTTCACCATTTTCACCCACCATGCCAAGACGTTCGGAGATCTGGTCTACTCTCTGCGTAATTCGCTGCTCAAACAGGGCATTTTCAGTAACGAGAAGACAGCCGAAGAGCAGGTGGTACGGGTGCTGAACTTTGATGTACATCTGCGGCGTGATCCTGATGGTTCCCGTTATGTGGAGCGAATCACCGAATGTATTCTGGTCGATCAGGAGCAGGATTATCCGGAGAGCTTCAAGACGGCTAGCCGGATGGATCAGCGATTCGTGGCGATGATGGAGAGCATGACCGAATACTTCCAGCGTTCCACCAATCGCAAAGTTGGAGAAGGACGCAATATTATCGAATACCGCAATGGGAAGTATGTAGCGGTTCATCCGATCTCGGACCGCAATCAGCAGGAGATGCTGGAAATGATGGAACCTGCCGACCAGCTGCGCTTCCGGCAATTCATGACAGAGAACTGGGGTGCAGCAGCCGTTGAATCTTACTAGTATTCTTATCTACATTCTGATTCTGTCCGGATTCCTTTTTGTAGTCCTGCTGGCAGTTCTCAAATATATCCAGCGACGCAACCAGCAGAATGGCAATGCGGAAGTATACAAAGCGTATGCCGACTATATTGGCTCCGGCAAGTCCAAGCGGATCAAGCAGTACAATCAGTTTCTCCAGGAATCGTATCATGCCTATATGCGTGTTCCGCTGCTCAAGCAGTATATTTTACGGATACGCAAACAGCTGCAATCGATCCACTCCTATGACGAATTCTCGATGCGCCGGGAGACGATGAAGATCGTATTTTCCACGATTGGCATTGTAGCGGCTTTTATACTGGCACTGCTGCTGATGAACAAGGATATGACCTTTATGTTCATGATTGCTTTGACTGCGCTGGTGATGAACGGCATGCTGATCGATACCTTTGTGAACCGGGTAGAGAATCGACTGCTGCATCAGCTCAAGTCAGTCATGGATGATGTGCGGCATAGCTATCAGCAGCATGGAATGATCGAGGAAGCCCTGCATGATGCATCAGAGGCTTCCGGTCATGAAGCTACCCTGCATGCCAGAAAAGTATACGAGATTCTCGTCTCACCCGAACCGGAGAAGCTGCTGCAAAATTATTATCAGGCAGCTCCCAATCGATTTCTCAAAGCATTTGCCGGAATCTCTTATCTGGTCAAGGAATTCGGAGACAAAGTAGTTGAAGAGGGATCGCTGTATCTCGGTAATATGAACAAACTCACTAATGAAATCAATCTGGAACTGCTCAAGCGTACCCGGCTCGGTTATATGCTCAAAGGGCTCACCATTATCTCGATCGCACCCATTCTGTTCACCAAGCCTATTGAGCTATGGGCCAAAAACAACTTTCCGATTATGGAGCAGTTCTATGACAGCAAGTTCGGATTTTTCTTCAAAATACTGATCTTTGCCGTTATTCTGCTCTCCTATGTACTGCTCAAAAAGCTGCAGGATCAGCAGGAAGGCACATACCAGGCCAAGGTGCGCAAAATCCTGTGGGAACAGAAGCTGCTGGAGTTCCGGATTACCGAATGGATCGTGAATCGATTTATGCCGCCGCCGCGGACAACCGCACGTTTTCGTATTCATACGCTGATCAAGGATGCCAATGCAGGTATACCGCTGGAATGGCACTATCTGCACCGGATTCTGCTGGCGGTCGCTTTATTTGGCACGATGATGTTTTCCTTTAGCACCATGCATTCCATCACGATCCATAATATTCTTCAGGCACCGACCCAGAGCGCGACCATGTTCGGTGAACTATCTGCCGAAGATTTGCAAAAAGCCCGAGAGACCACTGCGCTGGACACACGTATTTTGCAGCAGCTGGAAGGTATTCGCCCCGAGATGATGCAGGACCGCATTATGGAACTAGTGAACGAGAACGAAGATATTGCAGCTAACAGCTCTTTGTTCCTGACGACTGTAGAGCGGATCGAAGCCAAAATGAACACGCTGGAGTCCGAATATTTCAAATGGTATGAGTTGGTGATTGCGATAATAGCAGGCTATATCGGTTATCTGATTCCCTGGTGGATTCTGCTGTTCCAGAAAAGGGTCCGGTATATCGATATGCAAAATGAAGTTGATCAGTTCCATACGATTATCGCTATGCTGTCCGAGATCGATCGTATCTCCGTCGATATTATTCTGGAATGGATGGAACGTTTCTCCACGATTTTCCGTGAGCCTCTACATAAGGCTGTACTTGATTTTGAGAGCGGCGCCGAACGTGCACTGGAGCAGCTCAAGCAGGACGCGCCGTTCATACCGTTGTCGAGGACGATTGACAAGCTGATTCTGTCGGTGGAACGTATCCCGATCCGCGAAGCATTCGACGATCTGGAGAATGAGCGTAATTATAATTTTGAGAAAAGAAAGCAGGACTACGAGCGCATGATCGAGACCAAATCGGAATGGGGCCGGATGATCGGCTTTGCTCCAATGACCGTGCTGACTTTTATTTATCTGGTCCTGCCATTTATCTATATGAGCTTTGAGCAAATGAGCGCTTATTATGAACAATTGAACAAGCTGTAGGAAGCAAGTAGTTGGGAGCACATAACCAAGCGTTAAGCCGCTAATAAAATGTATATACAACCAAAGGAGATTAACCATGAATAACGCATCAGCCGCACTAAAAGTAGCCGCAGGACTGTTCCTGACTATCGCTCTAATTACGATTGTGGTCGTCCTGTTCATCAGTGCCCAGGAAGCGACCAAGACAGCACAGAACAACTTTTCCGGTATCCAAAAGGAACTGGATCAGACGCAGTATGCCGTCTATGATAATACCAATATTTCAGGCAGCCAGGTGGTATCTTCGCTGCGCAAATTCAAGGATCAGGGTTCTTTTGGTATTCAGGTCGTTACAGGCAAGAACCCATCCGGCATCTGGTATTTCCATCAGGTGAATAATACCGCTTCGGTGGACAGTACCGACTATGGCTCGGTTAGCAAGGATGCAGCGTCAGGATCATTTTCCGATGCACTGGAGCAGTCGTCCAACAACTATATCAACCCAACCGGAACATTCAAAAGCGAAGTGATCCGGGACAAGAGCAATGTCGTACGTGCGCTGGTATTCCGTCAGAATTAATAGATGTACTAGATTATAGCAAGGTGATTACCAGGGAGGCAGGAGAATATCGTTTATCCTGCCTTTACCACAAAGGATATGATCATGAATGAATATAGGGGAACATGCCCGTTCAGCCCTGTGGCTGGGGGTAAGCTTTCTGATCTTTATCGCTTCGCTCAGCGGAGCCTATGCTCTTTTTCAGACATCCGCGAGAATCAATGAACAGACCTATCGTTTGACTGCATCAACAGATCCGAATATTCATTCCACCCTGAAAATCGACAATCCATACACCTGCACCGGAGCAGAGGTCCGCCAGACGATTCACCAGATAGACAGTCTGCAGGTGGACATCATGGTGAGTGGTACCCTGTACCCCAAAGACCTTGATCCGGATGAAGCAGATGTATCCTCTATAGATTTGGATCAAAAATATACCCCGGCATATATCCGTAATACGGAGGGCCAGCTGGTCATGCTGAGGTTTACCTAAGGGAGCATTACAATGAGCAATCCATTGATCAAAATATTCGCGGCCTTTATCGCAATTCTGTTAATGGGAATATGGCCGATCTATACGGCATTTAGCAGCCAGGACAGCAATTCGCAGATTATTGTGCTAAATACAGTAACACGGTTCGTAGATAGCGTAAGGGACAAAGGCTATATCACGCCGCGAATGTTTCAGGAATTTGAAGATCAGCTCTATCTGACAGGGAATACGTACGATATCCAGATGGAGCATCTGCACAAACGGTATGATCCGGTATACAATGACGATGGCAGCTTTCAGAACGATTTCAAAGTCAATTACGAAGGCTATTACAATACCCAGATCAATGCCCGTTTGTTCCCGCATGGTAACGATAATCCCGACGATCCCGGCCGAATATACAAACTGAATAACGGAGATTTCTTCAATGTGCAGGTCAAAAATACCAACCGTACCATGGCTACGCTAATGAGTGATTTTCTGTTCAATGCAGTACAGGCTCCCAACGAGAAGATTATTATTCCGTACGGGGGGATGGTGCTGAATGAAGATTACTAGCTTTGCCGTTGTGCTGGTACTGATTCTGCTGTTTATTTTCGTACGGAACCATATCGATCTGGAAGATAACCGAACGAATATGCTGCTGCAGACAAGGTATAACCGGGCGATCGATACCGCCACGCAGGATGCTGCCCAGGCCCTAATCACCAATGTCAGCCAGCCGCTGGAATCCCAGTATCAGTCAGCCAAAAATGTCCGGATCAACAAGGAGCAGGCAGCCGATACCTTTTTCCAAACCATGTATATGAATTTCAATGTAACCCATGACCCGACAGGTCAATATGTGCTGAATAGCTATATTCCAGCGCTCGTTGTAATTGGGTATGACGGCTATTATATGTACCAGTTTGAAGAATATCGGAATGCGCGAGGAGAGACAGAATTCCGCCATGTATGGAGTCCAAAGAAGCCGTATGTCTACAAGGATCAGTACGATAATACCTACAGCTTCACACTGGACGATTATGTAACGATCCAGCGCAAGGCGGATGAACAGTGGGTAAAGGGATTCCGCGGAGAAATAGCGGGGCAGGCAGGGGTCCCTTTACTGGAAGATGCTTCTGCTTTTGACGCTGCTCGTCGTACCACTATCGTCAATGCGATCCAGAATGATCTGGAGCGGAGTATTAATCAGTACAATGTCACTTCCAAAAGATATGGCACCTCTTATACATTTACCGTCCCCTATATCTCGCAGGAAGACTGGAATAATACGATCAATGACGCAGGTGTACTAGCATTTGTTCAGGGGATTCCGCTGGGTAGTCAGTATTATAATAACTATGCATTGGGGGGAGCGCGGATTATAAAAAAAGAAACATTCCAGGGAATCGATGTAGATGGTCAGAAATACTATTTCTCTACCAAAACATGCAAGTCGGAATACAGTGCTGAAGAAGTTTTTACTACAGCAAAGCAAGCAGCTCAAAAAGGCTATATTCCTCTTCGTTGTGGTATTGGTAATTAACTAACTGCTGCCGATAAAAAGAATATGGGGAAATTCGCGCAATTTTCCATTTGAACCTATGATATGTTCGTAGACTACATACCTGTTAGTACATGTAGAAACTAAATTTAGGAGGATTAACAATGCAAACCAATCTTATCAAGAAAACAGTTCTGGCAGTTCTGGCTTCATCTTTTATTTTGAGTACGATTCCACAGATTCCTGTGAAAGCTGCTACAAGCTCCAAACAGGTAGAGGTACTTTTGAATGCACGCAAAATGGCGTTTCCGGATGCAAAACCTTTCCAGGATGAGAATAGTGCAGTTATGGTACCTATTCGTTTTGTATCTGAAAAGTTAGGTGCAAAGGTAGGGTATGAGCGAGTCGGTAGCAAGCAAAATATCACGCTGAAAACAGATAAACACAGCGTAACAATGACCGTAGGTTCTTCGACAGCTGTTATTGATGATCAAAGCAAAACCTATGATAGTAAGATTATTGTAAAACAGCAGCGTACATATGTGCCATTACGTTTAGTTAGCGAAGGGCTTGGACAAGAGGTAAGTTGGGATCAGATTAGCAAGTGGGTGTGGATTGGAAGTGAAAAACCGCCGACAGTAGAAGAATTAGGTTTACCTAAAACGTCTATTGATCCGTACAAATCATTTTTTTCTAGAAAACCTGTATTGATGAACAATTTAAATAATGAGCCATACAAATATGTTGTGAAAATAAAGTCTACAAACTTTCCGTTACTAATGTCTGGTTATGTTTATGGTATTGACCTTTATACATTTCATGATAATAGTGCTTATAACGGGCGGAGTTATATCCGTGTAAGAACTACTGATATATCGCCAAATCTCTATTTATTAACTAATAAAGGAGACGTACGATACAGATATAAGCGGAAAGAGTTAACGAAAAAAAATAGTGATGGAACTTTTTATCATTATTACGGAGTATATTCAAATTCTGATGAAGAACTCGAAAATATTAAAGATGCAAAACAACTATCGATTCAAGATATTAAATACATTGGTTTTGATAGCTCTTCCACAAAAGATAACCTTTCACTAATTTTAATGGATAATCCATGGAGAAAATAATATGAATTGGGACAAGTATTGTATTAAAAACAAAAGATACTGGTCATATTATCTTATTATGATTATTGTATTTAATGTTTTGTTTCCAACTAATATTACTCTACCAAATGCTACAGCAGCAGATGTATCTACTCCATTGCACTATTATAAAGATGTATCTGAAAATACTGCTGAAGCTAACTATAGATACTTTGTAGGTATGATGTATTACGATATGTGGAAAGGATCTACTTGGGTCGGTAAGCTGGCTCCATATCGAGGCGATGAAGGATTAGCTGAACAAGATTATCAGTTTTCTTTTCCTAATCGGACTATAAAAAGTATAGATGTGAGTTTGTATAAACGAACTGCAAATAATGCTAAGTATTTTGAATTTTCTAGAACTGAAAGACCCTCTGGAGGATCAAGTATATGGGACAATTATGCAAGGGCAATGTCGGATGGCACAAAGGATGAGAAACTTACTTATGGTAAAAGTGGTATTGGTTCTGAAACTGCAAAAATATCTGTTCATGTTAAGATGATGTTAAATGCTAATACAGCGGAAGATATAACTGATACTTGTACAACTCAATGTGGTCCTGATACAGAAGGCTATCGCATTTATATTCCAGTTCTATTCAAAATAGAACTGGATTCCAAACTAAGCGTCTACTACAAAACAAAAGATGGTAAATCCCTCAATTCCATTTTCCCTCCTCGTGAGGAAGAAATGAAACCGGGAACCGAATACGAGTTTACACCACCAACTAATGAAAAGTACAAATACATCGGCTACAAAAAAACAACAGATGGTACAGATCCATCAAAGCAGCCTGACATAAAAGAAGGAGAACCTCCAAAATTTAAATACACCGGCTCATTTGAAGAATACAGAGCCTACCAATACTACGATGTAGTAGAAGGTTGTAAGCCCGGTCAAACCAGCGCGGATAACCCTGACTGTGATGATCCTGATCTTCCTTCTGAAGGAAAGGGGGATTGCACGTTCACTATATTACCACCCACACAATCCCAGGAACTCTCCAAGGCAATGATGAACCCGGAAGCCTCCGGACATATTCTTGGCGACGATGCAGCGAATGGACGTCATTTTGATGCTACGCGAGGTATCCCTACCAGTGAAAATCTGTATGCCAATGCTTGGGGATATAATTACCTGTTCAGTCACAAGTTTGGAGAGATGAAGGGGAAAGTCGATTACCAATGTAAAGTGAAAGTGAAATACAGCCTCAAATGGAAACAAAAGAATAATAAAGGAGATTGGAAAACCAAAACGGCCAGTGCTACCAAAACATATAATTTTGGCTTTACTCGCGATTACTCCTATTGGCAGATTAATCAGTTAGCTGCCTATGGAATTCAGCAAGCCAAAATGAATAACTATGCACTCCCTAATGGAAGTGTAACGATCGCAGCAGCTGGCTATACACCACCTTCAATCGAAAAAGAAGATAGTACTGATGTAAATGATCATGTGCGTCCAGATGAAACCGGTGCTATCAATTATCACCCTGGCGTTATTGATGGTGGGAAATCAGGTAAACCATCTGTACCAAATGATGAAGGTAAACTCAAAGGTATGGCCGAAAGCAAAACCGATGATCCAGAAGTTCGCAATGATGAAGCCAAGTTTACTTTTAAAAACAAAGAAACCGAAGTCATGAATGGAGATTGGACCAGAAAGACGACTGTTAAGCCCAAAGAGATCCTGGCGCCTACTAAGATTCGCTCGTATAAGGATTCTACGGAACGGATCTTGTTGAAAGGTTCTCAGTTGATTAGTCTTAAACTGACCAATAAAGCAAATACTCCAGCAACCGGTACTATTTTCTATACGATGATTGATGAAAATGTGAAGGGCGAGGGAGATCAGAGCTTTCCGATTACAGGCATTAACAATGTGACTGTCTATACACCTGTAGTAAACTATTCATCCATATCAGATGATAAGATACATAATCAAAAAACAGTTCCAGATGCCAAAAGAATGGCTTTGATTTTGGATCGTCCGTTTACTGTCCGCATTCCTACGACTGGACAGCATCAAAATGAATCTTCTTATCCCGGATATGGAAAAAGGGATTTCGCCAAGTATTTCAAAATCAAGCAGGTTCTTTTCCCGTTCGATGCGTATGCTGCAGATGGTAAAACATTTTATCCCAAAAACACCTGGATTGATGTTCCAGTGAATCAGCTGGATACAGTATTTACGCTGCCCGTTTGGGTAGACGAAGGTGATTATACGGTATTGTTCAGGAATATTGCGGAGAACGCTCCTGCCAGCTTTACTGCAGAACAAGATGCCAACCTGGATCTGAGCAACCATGTTGCCAAGGATTCTGTTGATGTTGAAGTCATAGGACGAATCTATGATTTCCATGTTACCGATATAGCAGATTTCAATTGGGAAAACGTGTTCCGTACTGCCAAAGGAAGTAGTTCTCCCACAGGTAAATCGTTCTGGATAGGACCAAATGGAATAGATGGAGAAACGCGTGGAAACAGTTCGCCATATGTGCTTCCCATCATGCGGGGGAGCCATCCACTCACAGGTTTCAAAAACGTATCCGTGAAAACGGGATACCATTTCAAATTTGATTTGAAAACGAAAGGTAATATGTTTGGAGACAAGGATGCAATCCGGATTACTCCAACGTTCTATTATCAGGATAAAGATGCGGCTACTCAGCCGGAGCGAGTGCCGGTAGACTTGTACTATCACTCGGATAACCAAAGATTCGTCAAAATAGGTTCTGCTTCGGATACCGAAAAACGCAATGTAACCTTGAACCAGCGCCTTCGAAATGTATCAACGGTCACGATCAAAAATACAGCCGCATCGATCTATGACTTGTCGACGGGCTGGGTGATTAACAAGGAACAATACATTGCTAACTTTATAAAACGTTCCAATCAGCAAACGTACACGGGGGGCTATGATATTCAGATCCTGACTTCGCCATTACGGACCTTTATTAATACGTTTGAGCGACCAGCCAATGCCTCGGTATCGGCTGCCAGAGTCAATGCCAGCATACAGCAGTGGTATGGTGAATACAGTCTCCCGGCAAATGTATATGCTGTACCCAAAGGAACAAATCTGGCCGAATATGGACGTTCACATACGTTGGATGAGAAAGCGCCTATTTTCCTGAAGAATGGTTTTATCGTAGTGAATTTCGATCTGGAATCGGTAGTTGATGGAGATACGGCTCATCCTCATTTGCAATATATTCATACCCAGTCAGGTTATAACAACCAATGGTGGGATATGGAGGGATACGATCATACGGATGATAGCCGCGATCATATTGTTAAAGATCCGTATAATGTCAGCTATAGGGTCAAAGATGGCGATGTTATCTTCTATGATACGGATCTGTCCTCTTATAATGACTTTGCTGCTTCCGGAACGCACTAAAGAAGCCGGATAAAATGAATGTCATAGTAATAACAAAGAAGCACCGTCAAACATTGGTTTGCGGTGCTTCTTTATTTACGATCCATACTATTCTTCCCAGTTCCACAACCGAACTTCTCCGATTTGAATCCGGCTGGCAAACGGTTCTTTTTTTAGCTTTAGTACTTCTTTGGTTGGCCCGGTTACTGTCATGCCGTAGATCTGTACACCATTTTGCTCAATATAATGGATAATCCCATCAAAATCATAAAAAGGAGCAGGCGCGCGGAGTATTCCTTTATAAGGCTGGATCAAACGCAGCGTATTGAGAAAATTCTTGTTCCGTATATCACCACTTCCATAGGCCTGCACATTCGGATAGCTGTAGCTGGAACTGCTTGTGCTACTGAACCAGCCGATCTTTTCTTCACTTTGATGAAGCAGAGTCCGATCCGAATCATGCCATATTGGATCATACGGGAATCCAATCATGTAACTCCATCTGGAACCAGGCTCATTCATATCAGCCTCGCTTCCGGGACGTACAGCCAGCCAGAGTGGCTTCATTTTTTTATCCTTAAATAACTGCAGTGCCTGGTCTGTGCTGTAATATTGATCAAAGCTAATATAAGCTTCAACTACCGTACCCTCTGGCAGATGTTCGAGTCGTTTCCAGGCAGCTGCGCTGTCATTGGATGCATCTGCTCCTGGAGGTTGAAAAGGTAAAGGCGGTGGCGTGACTTCTACGAGCCAGTCGGTATTATACGTACGTGCAAAATTAAACGAGATATCTACGGTATAATCCGCAATTTTGACCCGGCTGCTGCCGATCTGTTTTTCCATTGCTCCTTTGATATGTAGACCGGTTGTATCGACATTGGCACCCGCACTCTCCAGCGATACATTGGGCTGTGTCACCGCAATCGCGGAACGGATCACATCACGGTAAGTATCGATACGACCACCCTCTTGAATCCCGTAGAAAAGAATATTGAAGATGGTACATACGAAAATAAAAGCAAAAAAAGCTCCAATGACAATCCCTGCTGTACCGGAGCGTGAACGCCACTTGCTGCGCCTCATAATCCGTCGTATCTTTTTCTGATCGATCCGGTCATCCATATAGAGCTGCCCATATCGACGCATAAAGGCAGGTTTTATCGCTTTATTTTCGGGAGACGGCTGTGCTGAGGTATCTGTAGTAGGCGAGTGCTGCGTTTGCGGCTTCGGCTGTGCCTCTATATTTCTGTACTTCTCTTCATTCAGCAGTTCCTCTGTATCCTCGTGCTGTTCGAAATGAGCTTGATTCAACGGTTCATCCGTATCCGTATCCGTATCCGTATCCGTATGCTGCGAATGTTCATTTGGCTGCTGATCATTCGTATAGTGCTTTGTCTGATTCAAATGGTCATTGGTATGTGGTTGATCCCGATCCAATTGTTCGTCAATATACTGCTGATACTGCTCCAGGTTGTCCAATTCCTGTTCTACTTCGGCACGCTGTTCTTCGGATAGTTTGCCGTCATAATAATCCTGGAGTTTTTGTCTAAATGAGTCATTCATCGTATTCACCGCCCTGATTGAAATCGCGTATTCGCTGCCTTCCGCGGAATAGTAGTACTTTGAAATAGGCTAAAGAGATATCCATAATCTCTGAAGATTCCTGATAAGAGAACTGGTGAAAGTCATACAGCAGCACGGCCTGCTTTTGCATTATAGGCAGCTGATCGAGTTGAGTTATGACCAGATGGATTTGCTCTTGCTCAATCAGTTGATTGTCAGGAGAAGTCTGCGAATCGGTGATCTGGTCGAAAAAGGCTGGCTCCTGCACCTGCTGCCGTTTACGCTTGCGCTGGTCATCGATAAAAGCATGATAGGCTGCCCGGAATAGCCATGGTTTTACCTTTTCGCCGTTATACACTTCCAGATACAGATAAGCCCGGTAAAAAGTCTCCTGCATCAGATCTTCCGCTGTATGATGATTGCGACTGAGCGAGTACAGATATCGATAGATGTCATGGGTATACTGTCTGTATAATTGATCCAGATATTTGGACACCATAACCTCCTTTCACTATAACCACGTATGAAATTGGAAAATGTTACATATTTAACGGGGAGATTTATATTTATTTTAGAATCGTAATCGTATACAGATATGTATAGAGAGATAGGAGCGAGCATACAGCTATGCAGGAACAGGACGGTGAATTCTCACCGCCCTGATCTACATCTATCTAGTAGTCATTATTGCTTGCTAACAAGAATTTATTTTTCGTGTTGCGCGGACGCTATACCATATCATGCTTATTCAATCTATTGAGCTTATACAGCCTGTTATTCTAGCTGATCCATCCAATTTGTCCAACGTAATCTAGTCATACTTGTCTTATTTCTATCTTACTTATTAAATTCCACTGATTCGTGCATCGCATCCATCGCTTTTTGTCCGATAATGCCAAGACGCCAGATAGCGACACCTTTAAGGTCGTAGCGTTTGGCGAGACCGATTTTGGTATTGACCGATTTCTCGTCTTCGCTGCTCAGGGAGATGCCGAGGATGAGCTTGCTGCGATCGACCTGTTTGAGAGCCAGCTGGATGGCATTGTCGACTTTGTCAGTGGGTTCCGGACTTTTTTTATCGGTATAATCGTAAGCCATGATGATCAGATCATCGGCCAGCGTGCCGAGCGTCTTGTAATCATAACCGGTATAGGAGCTGTTCAGCGGATGCAGTGCCAGAGTCAGCTTGAGTCCTTGCTGATGTGCTTTGGCAGCTAAATTTTTGACAAAGGCGTTATAATCCGACTGCGCTTTGGCTTTGTCGCCGCTCCAGCCAAGTCCCTCAAAGTCCAGTACGATTCCTTTGAATCCTTTGCTGGTAGCTGTATCGATAATGGATTGGATTGTCTGGTTTTGTAGGGTAGGATTCTCCAGATTCTTGGTCAGTTCCCCATGTCCGTCTACCGAATAGACCATTAGATATGGAGAAGTACCTTGTGCAGTGGCATTCTGGATCATGGATTCCGGCGTATCGCTGCCAGCTGACTGTGGCCATTTGAATTCCGTATTGGAAGTAGAGAATTTGCCTTCTGTCGTAATTCGGCTCCAGCCATAGGCTACGCTGTCAAAGTCAGGTATCATCGCGCGCTCATCATACGAAGAAATCGCATAAAATCCGAGTGTATACAGATCTTCCACCGGAGAGGTGATCGATACGGTATGGGTGGAGGCATCCCATTTCACATCTGCACCAAACTGCTGGCTGAAAAAGCTCAGCGGAATCATCGTATTGTTATTAATTGTCTGCGGAGCAACGGCGAGCGTAACCTTTTGACCATCTACTGTCGCGGTCGTGCTATTCATGGTAAGTATGACCTTTTTGTTGCCGGAACCGCTGGCGGTAATAGTCTTGCTGGCCTGATTCCAGGATACCGGAATACCCAGCGCTTCAGCGATTGCACGAAACGGCACCATTGTGGTTCCTTTGACCATCGTTGGAGCGACCGGGAAAGGCAGATTATATCCGTCTAGTGTAATGCTGACCTGAGGCGCAGCTGCATGAGTGACCGTACTGAGCGAAGAGCTGCTCGTAACGCCGGTACAAAGCAGGCTGCTGCATAGTGCTAATTTAAGTATATTGTTCATGTGAAATTGCTCCTGTCTATTCTATATTGGTATACTGCTAGGGTCAGGCATGTACAAATGTGGGGAAGAGAACAATAAAAGTAATCGTACAAATTCAAAAGTCTTACTGTACATACCGGTAATATATATGGAATGTATCTGTAAAAGAAGCATCACTATACTATTGTACTAAAATATGGATGAATTGTTTCTCACAGCAGAATGATAATTTTGTCATAAAGTAAAAGAAAGCAGACACAAAAAGGTGGCATGAATATAGTTGTAAATACATAGAAAACAGGAGGATGTCATGATACCTGCGATCACTATTTTGATTATAGTTCTGATTAACTATGTAATCCCGCGTCTTGCCCAAAAATACCTGCATATCGAGAAACAGAATATTATGCAATCGGCTGGCCGAAAAGCTATGATAGTCGGCAATGTCATATATGCAGCTGTTATTATCGTTCTCTTGATGATTCCAGGAATGCCGCCACTGTACGAGAATTTCAAATTTTATCTGATAATTGTCGTAGGATTGATTGTTTTGCTAAGTGCTTATCAGGTCGGATTGGAAAAGAAATATTTTCCGCATTCCAGACAATATATCGTTACATTAATCGTGTCGGTCATCGGAATTTTGTATGTATGCGGGCTTTTGGTTTTTATAGATTAGATAATTACATCAACATACGCCACTGGCTGGCGTTTCAATAAAAAACAGCCTGCTTCAGATTTATACGGAAGCAGGCTGTTGGCATAGCGGAATACAATTATAGAACGAGTTATAAAACGAACATACCGACCAGTCCGCAAACGATACCAAGTACAACGACGGAACTAGCGACGAACAGCATGACTTTGAGCGGGAAAGCGCGTCCGATCATCAGCATGGACGGCAGGCTGATGGCTGGCAAGGTCAGCATCAGTGCTGCAGCTGGTCCTGCGCCAAGACCCAGACTCATAAAAGATTGCACAATCGGAATCTCTGCTGCTGTCGGAATAACGAACAGCATACCGGCCAGTGCGAATCCGGCGATAGCGAGCAGGCTGTTGCCGCTAGCGATATCCATTGAAGGGAAGAGCCACACCCGAGCTGCACCGAGCAGCAATACGAAGATGATATAAGCAGGTACGATGCTGATCAGCATATTCAGAATACTCTTGCCCCAGCGTACCATCAGCGGTTGTTCCGGTGCTGCCGGAGGCGCTGCATTGGGATCATCCATCTTCATCTCATCCGGCAGCTTCTCGGCAGGAACGAACCGGTTTGCCAGATAGCTAACGCCGAAAACAAGAATCAGTCCAAACACGAGACGCAGCAGCGTGAATTTCCACGACAACACAAAGGTCATAAAGACCAGTGTCGCCGGATTGAGAGTCGGGTTACCGATCCAGAACGCCAGGCTGGCGCCGACAGAAGCCTGTTTTTTGCGCATGCCGACAGCAATCGGGGCTGCGCAGCAGCTGCACATCATACCTGGCAGTGAAGCGACACCCGCCAGTGCGGTACTGCGAAAGTCCGCTTTACCGAGTACACGCAGCAGCCATTGAGCCGGAAGCATAACCTGCAGCAGCGAACCGAGCAGGATACCGAGAATCGCGGCTTTCCAGACGGCTTTGAAATAGACTACCGCATATCCCCATGCCGCTTCCCACGATGGAGCGCCTCCGGTAGAGTCTCCCAGAATGGAAGCTCCGATAGAATGATCGGCAGCAGCTTTGAACGCTTTATGGTAATAGGGCCACCATTTCACATACATTAGCCCTGCAATGACAATAACCAAAAAGCCGACGACCAGCCAGATCACTTTTTTGTTTGGCTGGCGTAAGCCTGAATCCGTTGTGTGCATATTGTTCCTCCTGATTAAAATATCAATAAATGAGCTGCACAAGCAGATCACAGGTGTAAATTATAGCATAAAAATATAAGCCGAAACGCAAGCTGCATCGAATTATTTGCCGGGCTAGTGGTATAATTAATAAAGTGCTGTTCTAAAGCAATATTCCAAGGACAGCAGGAGATCACAGACGCTTCTGCTGTCTTCTATAGATACTGTACAAACCCTATACTCGAAAGGAACGATAATATATGTCATCTACCGATGCAATCAAATTAACTTCACTTTCTTCCAAAGGCGGCTGCGGCTGCAAAATCGGACCTGCCGATCTGGCTCAGGTATTGCGTAATCTGCCACAGGCCATTCCCAATCCGAATCTGCTCGTAGGCCTGGATACAAGTGATGATGCAGGTGTATACCGGCTTACCGATGATCTGGCTATTGTGCAGACATTGGACTTTTTCACCCCGATTGTTGATGATCCGTATTCCTTTGGACAGGTCGCTGCAGCGAATGCGATTAGTGATATTTATGCCATGGGCGGCAAGCCGCTGACAGCGCTGAATATTGTAGCTTTCCCTATTCATACGCTGGATAAGCAGATTCTGACCGATATTCTGCGCGGCGCCGGGGACAAGATGGCCGAAGCAGGCGTAACCCTTGTTGGCGGTCATTCGATCGATGACAAGGAGCCCAAGTTCGGCCTGGCCGTGACCGGTACAGTCCATCCGGATCGTGTTCGTACCAATGCAGGAGCCAAGCCGGGTGACCAGTTGATCCTGACCAAGCCGATTGGCGTCGGTATCCTGACAACTTCCGTCAAAAAAGATCAGCTTAGCGAAGAGGAAATTGCCCGCGTTACTCAGGTCATGAGTACGCTGAACAAAACCGCAGCCGAGACGATGGATGCGTATGAAGTGCATGCCTGCACCGATGTGACCGGATTCGGTCTACTCGGTCATGCTTCTGAAATGGCTAAAGGCAGCAGCAACGGTATTGTGATTCGTCAAAGTCAGGTGCCTGTACTGCCGCGTGTACGCGAACTGGCAGAAAACGGCTTTGTACCAGGCGGTACCAAAAACAATTATGCCCATCTCGAAGGCGATGTGACTTTCCCGGCAGATATGGATCAGATCGACCAATGGATTCTGTGTGATGCCGTTACATCCGGTGGTCTGCTGATCGCAGTTGCCGAACAGGATGCTGCCCAACTGCTGAGTGATCTGCTCGCTGCAGGTGTAGAGGCGGCGCATATCGGCGAAGTAACCGACCAGCACCCTAGTCATATTCAGGTACAGATCTAATTTATTTTTTAAAAGTAAAAGTGGAATTAAAAATAAAAGTAATAAAGAAATGACTTTTCCCACGTAATTCGACAACTAAGGAGCGGATGGTTTTGTTTCAGGATATCACCATAGAAGAACTGCTGAAGAAACGGGCCAGAGGAGAAATCACTACGATTGATGTGCGCTCGCCATCGGAATACCGGAATGCGACTATTCCCGGCAGTATGAATATACCGTTGTTCAACGATGAAGAACGTGCTGAAGTCGGTACCCTTTACAAGCAGGCCGGTACCGAACAGGCCAAAACACGCGGTCTCGAGATTGCCTCAGCCAAATTGCCTGATTTTATCGCCCAATTCCAGCAGATTGAAGGACCAAAGGCGGTCTTCTGCTGGCGGGGCGGAATGCGCAGCAAGACAACAGCGACTGTACTGTCCTTGATGGGTGTACAGACGTACCGGTTAGCCGGCGGTGTACGTGCTTATCGGCAGTGGATTGTGGAAGAACTCGGTCAGCTGCAGCTGAATACACCGGCGTTTGTATTGAACGGACATACCGGTAACGGCAAGACACTGATGCTGGAAAAGCTGCAGCGAGAAGGGTATCCGGTTATTGACTTGGAAGGAATGGCTGGTCACCGTGGATCTGTATTTGGCGGAATCGGTCTGCAGGTGAATAACCAGAAAGCTTTTGATTCCTTGCTGATTGAGCGGCTGAATGAAATCGGTCAGGCTCCGTATATTCTGTTTGAAGCCGAAAGCCGGCGTATCGGCAAGGTCGAAGTGCCTGCCTTTTTGCTGGATAAAAAAGAACAGGGTGTGCATCTGTGGGTAGAGCTGCCGATGGCTGAACGTGTACGGCATATTATGGAAGATTATCGTCCGGCTGAGCACAAGGAAGAATGTCTATCTGCTTTTGAGCGGATCAAGGCACATATTCACCAGCCGATCGGTGTGCAGATCGAAAAAGCGCTGCATGGAGATCAGTATGAGCAGGCTATTGCTCTACTGCTGGAATATTATTATGATCCCAAATATCAGTATTCCGCGGACAAAATGAAAGATACCCAGCGTGTTATCATTCAGGCCGGGAATGTGAATGAAGCTGTCGGGAAGATCAAAGAATATCTGGCAAGCGTACCGAATACAGTACAAAGCTGAGCCCGATAGTAGTTATCTTTATGAAATAAACATGGTAAAAAGCCGCTTTTTGGCAGCATGACAGGATACTCTTTGGAGAATCGCTATTGTCTTTGCTGCCGTACAGGCGGCTTTTTGGATTGGATGGTTAGCTATATTTGGGATTGGTTCCATATACGTTCTCATCATATTGACCATCCTGGCTGCAAAATATGAGCAGTACAATAATACCGACAATAGGAATGAGTACAAGCAGATACCACCATGCACTGCGTCCGGTATCATGTAGTCGGCGGATCAAAACAGCAAGAGTAGGCAAGGTTACAGCCAGATGATAAAGGGAAGCAATAAATCGTTCAGTTCCCAGAATACCATCAATAATTAACAAGGCTATAGTAATTATCGTACTGATCAGACAAAAGATCCAGAATTCGGATCGGCTGGCTCTCCCCCGAAAGCCAACATAATTTTTCAAAACAGAAATGTACCAGCTCACTTAAGTATCCCCTTATGTATATAATGAATTAAAATACTAATTAGTAACATAAATAAAAGGAAATTGGAATAGATGGAAGAAGCAGAATTTAATCATACGCGAATTGAATAATATGCTAATTTGTTTTACTCTTATAATAGAGTGTGTCAATTCATGTATGTATCGGAAGCATGCATAACGGGTCTTTACAGAACCGTGAGGAGAAATGAACTTATAAATTATACCTTACGAATCAAATAATTTTTGCAGTAACATTTAAATCTTGGCTTGAATGAGTTATATTATGAATAGGGAAGGTTAATGCAGAAGTGCGCTTCTTCTATCGACTCATCAGGGGTCCATACCGTCACCATGGTCATCTTTCGAAAGGGTATAACCGTACTGCTGGAAAAAGAACCGTAGCATCGGAGTAGAACAATAGCCACATTCAACCAGGCGTAAGGCTGAATAAAATTCTGCATAAGCAGTATTGTCAGGAGAGACGCTTCACAGAAGGCGTCAGATACCTGAGTCTACTGGTGCTCTAGTTATCATATATTTATAGGCATTTACAATAAAACGATTAAGAAATAAAAAAATAGCTGTTCGGTAATAATTCAGACATGGTGCATGCGCTGAAATTAGGCCGGGGAATGGGTGGAATGCACAAACCCTTTCTTCGGCCTATTTTTTTTGAAAGGATGATTATAATTGGAGCAGGACAAGATGCACGTCCTCTATATCGGTAGCGAACGTATAAATCTGGCACTGATGCGATCATTGTTCCGAAAAAAGCTGCCTGACCTGACGTTGCTGGAAGCAGAGGATACTATCAAAGGTATAGAATTTGCTCGTACTCACAAACCTGTACTGATTATAATCGATATTGAATTTCCGGTAGAATACAAGTATGATATTCTTCCTGTTCTGCAGTCTTGCCCCGACACCTGTGGTATCCCCGTCTGGGCGATCAGCACTTATGCGTTTAATGACGAGATTGCCAAGGGAATACAGGCTGGATTCAACCGTTATATTACCAAACCGATTGACCTCGAACAATTCATACAACGGATACGGATGGATATAGCAATCTAAGTGATGCAGATATATCCCAACTGAATAACGGTTGTATCCTACCAATTTAGCTGGGAGTGTGTAATAAGCATTGAACCACAAAAATATAATCACCCAAGCCACCAGTTACACCACTAAATTATTAAGGAACCGATTCGGCAAGGGGCCGGAATCGGTCTCTATTTATCTGTGCGACCGGTGTATCGTCCTGCATTTGAAGAACTTTCTGAGTCCGGTAGAGAAGTTTTTGCTGAGCCAGGAAGAAGAGCAGGCTTTTCGACATACCCGTGAGCTGATTATGAAGTCGCTGCTGCCCGAGCTGCACACTTTTCTGCATGAGAAGCTGCAGCTGGAAGTCAAGGATATGCACTATGACTGGGGACTTTACAATGCTTCCGGGGTTGTTGTCGGCCTGCTGCGCACCGATCGGGAAATGACTTCGGACTATGAAGGCAAAAAGCAGCTGCATCAGCAGATTATCCGGGTGACCAGCGAACTGCAAAAGCCTCCGGCCTGGATCGATTCCTGGTGGATCAATCCGAGAACGCTTTTTATTTTCCGCCAGGGTCTGACAATTCTGCTGGAAAAGGAATTTATCGGTCTGGGCTTTGAGAACATGCTGCGGATGACCAAAGGCAAGCTGGAGAAAACGCTGCTGGAGGAATATGTACAGGTTGAACAGATTTTTCATAAAAAGGTATCGGATCTGTATGTGGACTGGAGCTTCGATCATGACCACAGCGTGATCATTTATACGTTCGAGAATTGATAGACTCGCCCATGTATTCATGACCATTAGGCTTTCTGCGTGCGTTTAGTGAAAAAAATCGCTTATTCGTATCAGGTGGAGTATACTGGAGATTGATTACTCGGATTCCGAAGTTAAGCAGCATTGTATCTAACCCCGACGGATCATGAGTCTTCCCTTTCTATATCCTATGGGGGTGTACGTATTGAAGTATAGGCAGTTTATCAGCCAGGCCACCAGCTTTACGACCAAGCTGTTACGTAATCGGTTTGGTAAAGGTCCACAATCGGTAAACATTGCCCTCAACGATCAGTGCATTATTTTTCATCTGCGCGAATTTATCAGTCCGGTGGAGAATTTTCTGCTGAGTCAGGAAGAGGAAGAGGCATTCCGATATACACGAGAACTAGTGATGAAATCCATGCTGCCCGAACTCAGAGCTTTTTTGCAGGAACATCTGGAGACGGAAGTTACCGATATGTATTATGATTGGGGAACCCATAATGCTTCCGGGATTATTGTTGGTCTGCTGGATACCGGCTGGAAGGATACTCTTGAATATGAAGGCAGAGACGCTATACATGCCCAGATCAGCGAAGTGACCCGGCATGTGCAAAAAGCACCGGAAATGATTACCTCGTGGTGGGTCAATCCCAAAATATTAGTCGTCTTTCGACAGGGTATACTCATACTGATTGAGAAAGAACTAATTCATCTGGGACAGGGCAATCTGCTGAAAACAGCCAAACGCAGGCTGGAAAAGCGAATGCTTATGCAGGCTGTCGAGCTGGAAAATACGCTGGGACAACATGTTGCGGATATGTATGTCGATTGGAGCTTTGATCAGGATCATAGTGTTATCGTATATATTTTTGAATAGGTAGAGTGCACGATGAGTATGAGGTGTTGAGAACTGAATACATCGGTAATACCTTTCAGACATTGTATGCGCTGAGTTAGGCCGAAGAGAAAAAGAACCTTTCGTTCTTTCTCTTCGGCCTTTTTATTTTGCCGAGAGGAGGGAATAAATTGAATTCAGCTTCAAAAGAAATCTTGTATATTGAGGATGATCCACTGAGTACGTTAACGATGCATCTTATTTTCAAAAAAAAGTTTCCGGAATTAACTTTGCTGGAAGCGACTACAGCCAAGCAGGGAATTGAGCTGGCACTCAAGCATCGTCCATTTTTGATTATGGTGGATATTCTGCTGCCGGATATAAATGGATACGAGATCCTGCAATATTTTCAAAATCATGAATGCACCTCCGGGATTCCGATCTGGGCTGTTACTGCCTGTGCGCTAAGCAGTGATATTCGCAAAGGAAAAGAAGCTGGATTCGAACGCTATATTACCAAACCGATTGATATGAAAAATCTGATCAACTGGATGAATATACATGTGATGGATGCCGAATTATAAATGTTGCAATTTGTGTGAAAGTGCTGCATCTGTAGACAAAAATTGCAACATTTAAATAAATGAGATAGACAGATATCTGACCTAGTTTACTTGTTGCGACATTTATCGAGGTGCTTTGCAGGGAGCGTGAACGAATATCACACTTCCTGTATTTATTTTTGGATAAATTCATATTGTCCCCAATTCATTTCGTGATACAATACATAAAGTCTATTAACGAACATGTAATACAGGAAGGACATTCATACCCATGACACAACCCCCGTTTATCGCCGTAGAAGGTCCAATCGGTGCTGGCAAAACAACCCTGTCTTCCATGCTGGCGGAAGAGCTGAATCTCCCTATTATCAAGGAAATCGTCGAAGAGAATCCTTTTCTTGGCAAATTTTATGACAATATCGATGAATGGAGTTTCCAGTTGGAAATGTTTTTCCTCTGTAATCGGTACAAGCAGCTGGAAGATACCGGCGTACAGTACATTTCCCAAAATCAGCCGGTGATCTCGGACTATCATATCTACAAAAATATGATCTTTGCCGAGCGTACGCTCAAAGGGGTCAAGCGGGACAAATACCGTCAGATCTATCATGTACTAACCGATGATCTGCCCAAGCCGGATATTATCATCTATATCCGCGCGAGCCTGGATACACTGCTGGCCCGAATCGAGAAACGTGGACGGGTCTTCGAAGAAGCTATGGATACAGCATATCTGGAACAGCTGATGGCTGATTACGATGAAGCGATGGCTTCGATTGCCCTGCGTGAGCCAGAGACGAGAATTATTACGATTGACGGCGATGCTGTTGATTTTGTGGAAAACCGGGAGCAGTTCCATACGATTGCCTCTCAATTAAAGGAGCTTATACATGAACGAATACAACATACCTGAAAATGCGCTGATCACGATTGCCGGAACGGTAGGGGTCGGCAAGTCTACACTGACTGCGAAACTGGCAGAGCGCCTGAACTTCAAGACATCGCTCGAAAAAGTCGATCATAATCCGTATCTGGAGAAGTTCTATCATGACTTTGAACGCTGGAGCTTCCATCTGCAGATTTACTTCCTCGCCGAACGGTTCAAGGAACAAAAGCATATTTTTGAAGCAGGCGGCGGTTATGTACAGGATCGCTCGATCTATGAAGATACCGGCATTTTCGCCAAAATGCATGCTGATAAAGGGACCATGTCTGCTACCGATTACGAGACATACACCAGCCTGTTCCAGGCAATGGTGATGACTCCTTATTTCCCTCATCCGGATGTACTGATCTATCTGGAAGGCAGCCTGCCGTCGATCCTGAATCGTATTCAGCTGCGCGGACGCCAGATGGAGATCGAGACGGATGTGTCTTACTGGGAGCAGATGCATGAACGGTATGTATCCTGGATCGGAGAATTCAATGCCTGTCCGGTTCTGCGCCTGAATATTGATGAGTATGATGTGAACGATCCATCTTCCATGGATAGCATATTGACTGAAGTTAGCCGTATTATTGCTGCATCCCGTCAGACCCGCTTGAACGGTACACTGGCATAACTGCAATGTACAGCCGCTATCTACAAACATGTACTGTTCGGGATGAGTGAACCTGTATTTGCAAATTTACCGTATATTTATTGGATTACAATAGTCGAAGCCTGTTCCGCTATGGAACAGGCTTTTTTGCTGTATTGATCCCATAGAGAGGATGGATATACGTCATTCTGTAACTTTTGCGACTATAGACCTAAATATTATAGTCACAAACGCCGAATAATTAAATAGCTAAGTCTCTTTTAAAACGGTGAAATCGATTCGTTTTAATATATACAAACAGCAAAATTATATCATCTATGATCTTCAGGATCGAATCAAAGGAGCCTATCATGCGCAGAGCTTTCCGGGAAGAACAAGGATTTACGCTGATTGAAGTTATGGCAGCGATCGTGATTCTTGCGATTGTTTCGCTTGGACTCATGGCTTATTTTGGAGACTCGCTTTCTTTTTCCAAAAGTAATGAGAACAAAACCGTCATGGTCAATCTGGCCCGCAGCGCGCTGGTCTATGCGGAAAAGCAGGATTTTGAAAAGTGGAAAAAGTATCTGGAAGAGAACAAAACGGTACAAGCCGGGCTATGTAAAACGGCAGATAGCTGCGGTACTTATACGTTGCTGGTCAATGATACCAGTACACTCTCCTATATATTAAATCCGGTAATCAATGGGATTACCTATCAAGTATCTATCCAATCCCAGCTGCAGAGTGGCGGCAAAGGAATGTCGGAGGAAAAAGCGGTCTATTTGATGCCTGTTCAGGTCAAGGTTCAAGCACCTGAAATGAACAGTCGGCAGGAAGACGCAGTAGTGGAGGGATATATTACGGATGAGAAAATTCGTTAATCGACTACGCGATCAGCAGGGATTTACTCTGATCGAGATGCTGCCTACCCTACTGCTGCTGACCATGGTCATGACGGCTGTATATGCAGTCGCTACCTTTGGCATGCGCAGCTATCAGCAGATCAATACCGAGAACCTGCTGCGCGAGGAAGGGGATATTATGATGTCCTCGATTATTACGCAGCTGTATACGTTTGCCCCGGAGCGTGTTCGGCAGCTGACCGATGCCGATGGTCACCCTGCCGGTATCCGTCTGGAAAAGGAAGATGAAAAATTGGAAAGCAAGGATGTCTATATCTGCGGAGGAAAACTCTACCTAGGCGCAACCCATGAAGGAAGTTCGCTTCAGCTCAAAGTACCTTCTTGTACAGCTGCTGCAACCAGCAGTGGAGCATCTAATGGAGCGGAGCCAACAGCAGGACTCCCGACTGCATCGGATACAGCAGCACAGACGAATACTGTGCAGTCTGCCGTGACTACATCCGGATCGGGTGATGCACAGCTGGTCGCAGCACAGTCTGTGCTGGAAGCAGGATCGATCATCGAGATAGATGGAAGAGAAGCACAAGCCTTTTATGAGAGCGGTATAATCCAGATCCATCTGAAGCTGTCCCATCCCATGATGGGTGGAGAGACCGCACAGACCTCGCTGGAAAGCAAATTCGGATTCTAGAAAGAAGGAAACAGAATGTCCCGCAAGCCACAGAAGCCGGATTCAGTCAAAACAGTCTTCTGGAAGCAGGAGCAGGGATCGGCACTCGTCATGGTTATGTTTGTTGTGCTGCTGCTGACGGTGCTGGGAGTAGCTGTGCTGAGCGCTACGCTCGGCGGTGCCCAGCGTACCGAACTGCGTGAGAACGATGTGCAGAGTCTGCATCTGGCCCAGAAAGCATTGGACGAAAGTATAGCCTATATCAGTCAGGAGCTCGACCGTCATCAGGATATTGATCCCAAGCAGCTAAATGATGTACTGAGGGGAATCAGAGATCAACTGCAGCTGCAGATTAATAACAAAAACCATAAAGTCTATACGGAACTGGATCAGACAGGCTCTGCAAGTGCCAGATTAACGAATATTCAATATGAGGATAAGTCTTTAAGCGGATCAACTGAGCCTCCTACGCTATACCATATTACATTAACTGCCCAGGCTACCGTGAATGGAGTTACTCGTGAACTGCAGCAGAAAGTGACGGTTGATACATTTCCCGAGTTTCTCAATTATGCACTGGGATCAGAGCACAATTTGACGCTTAACGGAGCATCATCCATTACCGGCAATATCTATTCCGGACAGCTACTGCGTCTGAGCCAGAATGCAGAATACCGTTATAACAGCAGTAGCGACCTCAAGCAGCAGACCCTGTATCCTGCGCTGTCATCGGATGGGAAAGCCTATGTACAATCCATGGATTCCATTTCCAAGGAAGGCGTACCGGTGAATGCAGATATTAAGAATACAGCTGATAATCTGGAAGAATCACTCGGCATTCCACTGGAGAATGTAGTAATCAAAAACAATAAAAAATTCGTACAGATTAATCTGGAAGAGACCATGATTGATAAAGTCACGGAAGCACTGAATCATACATCTCGCGATGAAGTGCAGCAATGGTATCAAGCACAGAATAAGAATGTGTCGAGTCTAATTGGACAGATTGCTGAACAGGCGAAAAAGGACGCGGCAGCAGATGATAGTGGACAATCGCCACTCATACATGTGGCTACCAAACCGGTACCCCCTGCGAATCCTTCCAGTAATGCGACAGAAGCAGAGCTGCAGGACTTTGATGCTCGAAGCAAATTGTATCGTAAACAGATGGCTGAACTGGATAGCACATTCAAAAACATGCAGGATTCCATGCTGTTCGAGGGCGATCTGGAGCTGGATGGAGTGACGTTTAACCAGATTAATTACCCGGATAAAAATCCCGATACCTTTGGACAGAATATTCCGCAGACTGAATTTAAGAAGTGGTTGATCGTCCATGGGGATCTTATCATTAATAACACTTCAGATACACCGGTACAGATCAAAACCAATATCATTATTACCGGCAAAATGATAGTGAAAGGCAAAGCAGACATAGATGCGACGATCTATGTGATGAGTCCTGCTTCTACTACAGAGACTTCGGGCAGCCTGGCTGGTACCGATGGTCAGTCATCAGGACCAACTGTCTATACGACCATATTGCAGGATGCAACGATTCGTGATCTGAATGAAAATGGACTGGTACTAATGTCAAAGGGAGGCATTCTCCTAAACCGGTTTGATGCCTTTAATAATAAGGCGATCGGGAGCGACTCCGCTGCGCAAAAGATCAGAGGTTTCTTTTATACCGAATCGTCGGCATGGTTATATGGAGTAGGCTCGATCTTCTCGCTGGAGGGCGGATTTTTTGCCAGAGGCAATCTAACGGTAAATGCCGTAGCCGGGACTGCTTCGGCAGGAGGATCATCAATCCAATTTAATCTATCCAGCAGTCTGGATGACAGCCGTTTTCAGGTCAAATATAATGATCAAATCTTTACTGCCCAGCAGCCTTCGGGATTGCCAAGGGTGAAACAGGTAGATATCAAAGTAGGCAAGCTGGAATTGGTCAAAAAAGATTCATCATCTGATGCAGAAAAGGCCAGCCAGCCATAACCGGATCATTAATTGTAGCCTGGACTCGGGTATAGACGACGCTAAGCATTGAAAATCAAACAATGGATATAAAAAAGCAGGAAATCTCACCCGGTAATTCGGTTAAGATTTCCTGCTTTTTTTTGTGTTGGCATGCCTGATGGATGCTGTGACGTTATCCGAACGATAGCTTACAGTGAAACACGTATTACGAACTCAAGGGAGCCGGTTAGTACCGGTCTCCATTGATATTCGAATTGTTATCGGTATCACCGCCGCCAGGTGGAGTCGACTCCGCGAGAACGATAATACCAATAGTGACCGACGCTACATCAGGTTTGCCTGTGTAGGATAACGTGACAGTTGTATAACCTGGACGAAGTGCCTTAATTATACTGCCGCTTGTCGTCTGGATTTTTTTCGTTGGATCGAGTGAACTCTCACTTTCAAATTGAATGCTGTCATGATCAGCAGGCATGCTCCAGACAAGATGATTCAGCAGTGTAAGTGTATCTATATTACGTGGGCTGTAATCAAAGCCTGAGATGTCAGGAAGCAACAGATCGACTTTTTCATTAATGTTCATTCGAACAGGACCTGCCAGTATAAGTTTACGCAATACAGGATGGATGGTGACATCCATGGTGGCCTGCGTATCTCCGCTGGATACGATAACCTTGACTGTACCTGCTTCCTTACCGGTCAGCGTAACTCTCGAACCGGTATTGGAACTCAGATCGGCATAATTCTTCGGAACGTCTGTACCAGTTATATGATCTGAAGTATCGGTATTTCCCGGATTCGCTACACTTCCTGGATCTGCTTTACCGAGAGACCAGGTAAATGTCGGAGCCGGTGTAACGTCAGCTGGGTCGGTGATAGCGGTTAGACTGATCTGATCACCGACATTAAGCTCTGTCGGTCCATCGATACGAATATTAAAAATCCATAGAGTCTGCTCTGCCGTATAGATACGTCCATTGCCCGTAGTGACTGTGGCGATCACCGTATATTTGCCCGGCTGCTTGCTGGTGATAGAGGTCTCCCATGAATTTGTACGGCTAAACGTCAGGGCATTGGTGGGCGTTGCGCTACCATTGCTGTTTTTGTAGGACCATTGGATAGTAGCTCTATCATCCGATGGATCGAGTACAGCCTTGAGAACCGCTGGTTGTTCAATACTGACAACTGTAGGCCCTTTTATCGTGAGTCCTGGCTGAATGACGGTTACTTTAGCTCTATACGAAATATTGCTGCCGTCTGTAGAGCGTATTTCGATAAACGTCTTGCCAGGAGCGAGGGCTTTGACAACTCCATTTTCACCACTGGCTTCCGCTGTGACGATACGCGGATCACCAGAAGTCCAGCTGAGTACTTTATTGTTGGCATCTGCAGGAGATACTTTTGGAATCACTGCTTTTTGATCGCCTACAAGCATCGAGATATCTTCCAGAGCCAGTGTTCTTACTTTCACTACCGAATTGAAAATGATATCCGGGAAGACAATGGTTACCATTTCTTCTTTGGTTGGTGCAGGAGCAGGGGCCTCTACATCCACATCGTAAAAGGGAATAGAAGAGGAGCCGTATCCGCTGCCGGTCATGGAGGCGCCGACCAGAGAGCCTTTGATACTTCCACCAAAGTTCAGCGCTGCATTGGGTGCGAGCACCGAACCAATCACTCCGATATTGCTGAGCTTCAGGCTGGAAGCCTGATTGAAGTTATACAGAATATGCTGTGCAGCAGGACCATTGACCGTTAGACCGCCACTTATCTTAACCTGCGAGCCGCTAACGTTGACTAACACATGGGAGCTGGCTGGAGCATTGATTACGATCGAGTTGGTGCCATCTCCGAGCTGGGAATCAGCTACCTGGAATATATTCAGATCCGGGTCCTGACCGGTAAGCGTCAGCGTAGAATAGGATTTAGACACTGTGCCATTGGATTGCAGCGCGGCCAGATCACTGGACATGCTGCGTAGCCGTGTACCCATGGCGACAAAGTCGATCGGGGTTCCCTGAACAGCAGTATAGTCGGTATATTCCGGCTTGCTGATTGTATCACCATAGACGGCTTTGCCTTTATAGACGGAACCGCCTGTCACCGTCAGATTTTGGCCGGCGATCAGTACAGGTGTACCTTTGGCGTTGTCTCCAAGTTCCGTACCGATACTGAATCCGCCCGGCAGATTCACATTACCTGCTCCGGCTAATCGGCCGGCTGTGGAGAATCCTGAACTGTCCATCGTAATATCGCCGAGGATCATGACACTGTAATCTTTTAGATTGCCGAGTGCTGCAATATTGCGTGTCGCATTACGAATATCTGCATAGTTCAATTTTGCATCTACCAGATTGTAGGCACCTTTGGCAAGCGGCGTCACTGTTAGCCGGAATGTCACTGCGGTTTTGTCTGCCGGCATGACGGGAACATAAGACTGTATGCCATTTTGGGTAGTGAGTTTGTATTGAATATCAGGGATAGGCATAGTCAGCACATAGCCATCTGCAGCTGTTCCTTCCCGGATCATACCTTCTGGCAAAGGATCTGTAATCTGCAGCTGTGGAGGCAGCTGTTCCCTATATTGAATATTGGAAATGACCATCTTGCTGGATGGCTGTTCATCCGGGTTAGCCGACTTATAGCTGACCGGCTTCGGTGTAATCGAATATTCGAGCGTCAGCGGATGATTCAGCTCAATTTCTCCATTGGTCACGCCGGAAATAACCTGTCGATTGGTCATTAGGTTGGCTTCGGCTTTTTCGATAGTGAAATTAACCGTTTTGGTTGCCATGGCGCCCTGTTTGTCCTTGACCGTAATCTCGATCTGCAGCGTACCGCCTTCTGGAAGTGGATTCTCGAATGTCTCATTGATCGCCTGACCGGACAATACGGTTTTTTCGGGAATCGTTAAATTGGTTAGGACTTTGCCGCCCTGCTTGAATTTGACGCTTGCGGTCAGATTACGGTCTTTGAGATCCCAGTCATTGGCGGTATAACTGAGTGCAAAGTTCTTCAGATAGGATGGTTTGGTGCTGCCATCCGCTGGTGCGGACACGGTAATCTCCGGTGCATGATTGGATCCGATAAACGCGCGATACATTGTATTCACGAACAGCTTTTGTTCCCACTCGGGAAAACCGGTATTTGTGTGACCGGTACCGGAATAGGTGACATTGCCTTTGGAATACGTATAGTAATGATTCCAGCTATCCTGAATATCCCTGCTGCTGCCGGTGATATTGTACCAGGAGACCACTTCGGGATCTTCCAGATTCAAGGTGAAATACTGGTCATGCGTCCGGTTGATCTGTCCCACATAGCCTTTGGCATTGGAAGGGGACTGGCTAAGATCAAATGGATATTCTGTCAACAAACCGGTATTTACTACAGCCGTTGAAGTGGATTTGTTCACGGCGTTGAGTCCAATATTGGTTTTCGGCGCGATCTGGCCAGAGTCACTCTGGAAATACTTCAGCCAGATTTGTGAAGCGGCATTTTTGTCAAACACCGTATCATGGGTAAACATGACACCTTGGCCGGAAGCGATAAATTTGCGAATCGCAGCAGCCGAGTTATCGGTCAAAGGAGCAAACTGATTATATTGATCCCGAAAACCGAGCACGATCATATCGTAGGTTCCATTCAGGTTCTGGGAAGCAGTAGAGTTAAACTCTTCAAAGGTCTTGACTGTAATATCCAGTCGGTAATCAGTTCCCGTAAGATATTCAGGCTTCATATTGACGCTGTTTAGCAGGCTGCTGTTAGTAGTGGCAGTTCCATCCGACGGCAGTACCTGCAGTACACGAACGACAGTTTTCTCATCCTGATACCGAATTACGCCGGTGGTGTAATTGGTGAGAGTTGTACCAGCCTGGAGGTTTACAATTTCCAGTTTCCAGTACAGCAACCCCGAATATGCCTTGGGTAGCTTGTAGCTCAGAGTTCCGTGTGTACTGTCCAGCTTCTCGGTAGCGACCAGCTGATCGTTTCCCATTTTGAGTACCTTGTCGATTCCGAGATATAGATTAGCTTCTACATTGCCATCATTTAACCCCGATACATTATCCACATTAAAGTCAAAGCGAAGTTCATTACCCTGTCTATAAACAACCGACTGTCCCGCAGGTGTCTCGTAATCTGCAGGTTTGTTACTGATATTGAGCTGTGGACGCTGGGTCATCATTCGGTACATACGGTCATTGGTATCGTTCATCCGCAGAACCAGCGGCGCCAATTGCTCATCGGTAATAAAGAACACGTTAGCCGGTCGTGCAGAAGCACTCTGATAAGGCGAGAAGTAATCATAGAGCAGATGGGCATTACTGCTCGTAGTCGGCTGTTTCAGCAGCGCCTGATTCAGAATGACCGGTAGTCCTTTTTGAATATAGTTGGTGATAATATCTTTGGCTTTGAGGGCGGTGATGTCATTCATTACATTGGTTGTATTATGATCCTGTCCTTGTACACCCGTTGTATTATATGAACCACTACCGATATAGATAGCGTCATATTTGCCATCCAGTTCTTCACGCATGGCGACAAATTGCTTCATACGCATGGTAGTGACGGTGAAGTTGGAGCTGCCCTGAAGTTTCTCCTGCAGTGCAAATGTACCATTATCGTTGATCTCGAGAATACGAATCTGATAAGGAGTAGATGCGCCTGCAATCATCTGTACAAGCGGTATGGTAAGTAATCCTAGCAGGATGATAGAAAGGAATATTATTGCACTTTTAGGCTTCAAATACATAAACCTCCAATATTTTTAAATTCTTGCTAAACTATTGAGTCGAAAGTCCGATAAAAATGAGGTAGGTAATTTACTTAATATATCGGTTGCTAAATATTATTTATAATATTAGAATAAATAGGACTTAAATAATAGGACTATTTTATCATTAAAATGTCGTAAAGTAGTTCTTAAGATATTCGAAAACAATAAACGATATATCAGATAAAGCCTCCTAATATGCCTGATGGAGTTGAACCCGTAGATGAAGATAATGAAGAAAAAGCTGGGCGACCTTCTTTTTGAAAATGGACTTATTACCGAAGAACAGCTTAATCAGGCGTTGGAGGAGCAGCGCAAATCCAAGCGCAAGCTCGGGGATGTGCTGCTGGCGCAGGGATATATTACGGAGCAGCAGCTGATCGAAGTGCTGGAATTCCAGTTGGGCATTCCGCATGTCAATCTGTTCAAATATCAGATCGATGCGGCCGTAACCCAGATTATTCCCGAGAGTATGGCCAAGCGCTATCAGGTGCTTCCTTTTATGAAGGATGGCAGCAAACTGATGGTGGCAATGGCTGATCCACTGGATTATTTTGCAATAGAAGATCTGCGTATGAGTACCGGATTCCGGATTGAGCCGGCGATCTCCAGCCGGGATGAACTACAGCGGGCAATAGCCCATTACTATGGGTTGCGCGATTCCATGAGCCAGATGATGGGGGAACTGCCTACAGCCGAGGAGATTGAAGAGACCGAGATTACGGATGAATCCTCGCCGGTCGTGAGACTGGTCAATCAGATGATCCAGCAAGCGGTTCACTTAAGAGCTTCGGATATTCATATTGATCCCAGTGAAAATGATGTCGCTATTCGCTACCGGATCGATGGACTGCTGCAGACCGAGCGTCATGTACCCAAGCAGATGCAGGGCTTCATTACCGCCCGTCTCAAAATTATGTCCCGTCTGAATATTGCCGAGCGGCGCCTGCCGCAGGATGGCCGAATCAAAATGCAATTTGATCTGAAAATGGTCGATATTCGCGTATCCACTCTGCCTACCATGCACGGCGAAAAAATTGTTATGCGTCTGCTGGATATCAGTACGGGCGTCAAGCCGCTCGAACAGCTGGGCTTTAATGATTACAATGCCAAATTGTTCAAAGAAATGATCGATAATCCCTATGGCATTCTGCTGATTACCGGTCCAACGGGTAGTGGTAAAACGACCACGCTCTATTCAGCACTGAATGTACTGAATGTGGAAAGTACCAACACGATTACAGTCGAAGATCCGGTGGAGTATCAGCTGGAAGGGATTAATCAGGTACAGGTGAATCCTGCGATAGGCCTTACTTTTGCCTCCGGACTGCGTTCGATTCTGCGTCAGGATCCGAATATTATCATGGTCGGAGAGATCCGGGATAACGAGACAGCCGAGATAGCGGTGCGCGCATCCCTGACCGGTCACCTGGTATTGTCGACACTGCATACGAATGATGCAGTCAGTACCGTAATGCGTCTGCGTGATATGGGCGTAGAACCGTATCTAATCGCATCTTCCCTGATCGGCGTTGTCGCCCAGCGGCTCGTACGGCGTATCTGTCCTGATTGCAAAATCGTCTATACACCATCCGAGCAGGAGAACATCCTGCTGCAAAGTTACGGTATCCATACGGAACAACTGCATAAAGGCCGCGGTTGTGGTAACTGCAATCACAGCGGCTATCGCGGACGGGTAGCTCTTCATGAAGTGCTCAAAGTGGATAAGCGTATCCGCCAGAGTATTACGGATAATGCGTCTGTCGAAGAGATTCGGGAAGCGGCAGAAGAGCAGCAGATGATCACACTGGTCAGAGATGGTCTGCAGAAAGTTCGAGAAGGAATCACTACCATTCAGGAAGTCATGCGAGAGACCGTTTCTTATTAATAGACTTATATTCTTGGCACAGGAGGGAGGATGCACGAATGGCCTCAACCACTCACAATATCCACGAATTACTGAGCAGCATGCAGCAGCTGGGGGCATCTGACCTCCACCTTTCTATCGGCTCGGCGCCCATTATGCGAATTCACGGACATCTGACTGCACAACCTGGTGAGATATTGACCGCAGAAGATACGGAGAAGGCATCAGAAATGTTGTTAAATGCAGAACAGCAGCAGCATTTTCAGGACAAAGGAGAATTCGATTTCTCTTATTCCCTGGGAAATACGGCGCGCTTCCGGATCAATATTTACCGGCAAAAAGGAGCGGCCAGCATAGCCGTCCGGCTCATTACCAGTCAGATTCCTACAGTAGAACAGCTGGGGCTACCACCTCTGCTCAAAACACTCACTGAAAAGCCACAAGGCCTGGTGCTGGTAACCGGCCCAACCGGAAGCGGCAAATCGTCCACACTGGCAGCGATGATCGGTCATATCAATCGTCACCAATCCCGGCATATTGTAACCCTGGAAGATCCTATCGAGTATGTACACACCCATGGTCAATCGCTGATCAATCAGCGGGAAGTGGGCAGTGATACATCGAGCTTTGCCAGCGGGATTCGGGCAGCCCTTCGTCAGGACCCGGATGTACTCTTGGTCGGGGAGATGCGCGATCTGGAGACAATCTCTGCAGCGGTCACTGCGGCGGAGACCGGTCATCTGGTATTCGCGACACTGCATACGACCGATGCACCGCAGACGATTGACCGTATTATCGATGTATTTCCGGCGCATCAGCAGGGCCAGATCCGGATTCAACTGGCAGCTGTACTCAGTGCAGTCATTTCCCAGCGGCTCCTGCCCACGATGTCCGGACGCAGCCGGGTCTGTGCAACCGAGATCCTGATCAATACAACAGCTATTGCCAACCTGATCCGCACAGAGAAGACGCATCAGATTCGCAGCATGATGCAGACCGGCCGATCATCCGGTATGCATACGCTGGAGATGAGCATCCGTGATCTGATGCAGCAGGGCCAGATTAATCCGGCTGTTGGCAAATTATATCTGCCCGAGGTGAGTGTCTGATGCCGCAATTTGAATATCAGGTACGCACCATTAACGGCAAGCAGCTCAAAGGAGTACTGACTGCATCGGATAAAACAACTGCCATGGACGAACTGCGTCGGCGTGGATTGACTGTATTCGCACTAAATGAGCAGCGCAAGACGCTCATGACGACGGAGATTTATATCGGTAATCCGGTCAAGACGATCGACTTTATCGTATACTGCCGTCAGTTCGCGACATTGATTCGCGCCGGGGTAACGATTCTGGATGCGACGCGCATACTCGCCGAGCAGACCGAGAGCAAAGTGCTGCGCAAAACGCTGCACGAGGTTCATTCCAAGCTGATGCGAGGGATTGCCCTGTCACAAGCTGTACAGGATTCGCCCAAAATTTTCCCGAGGTTGTTCATCAGCATGATTCGTGCCGGTGAGGAATCCGGGGATCTGGAGGGTACGCTGGAGCGGCTCGCGGTTTACTTCGAGAAACGTCATGTCACCCACGAGAAGATCAAGTCGGCGCTAACCTACCCAATTACCGTAGGTATTATGGCGATCGCTGTTACGATCTATCTACTGGTGGCGATTATTCCGCAGTTTGTCGATATGTTCGAATCGATGAATGCCAAGCTGCCGACGATTACCGTCATTATTCTGGCATTGAGCAAAAGTATCCAGCATCAATGGTATTACTGGGTACTCGGACTGGCGCTCCTGATTACAGCTTTTATCATAATGAAGCGTTCCGAACGCGGTGCGTACTGGATCGATTATGCCAAGCTGAAGATTCCGGTATTCGGAAGACTCAATCAAAAAGGCTCGATTGCCCAGTTCGCACGTACCCTGTCATCCCTGTATGCCAGCTCGGTACCCGTGCTGCAGGCGCTGTCTATTGTGACCGAAGTAGCAGGAAATAAAGTCATTGAACGGTATCTCAATCAGGCGAGCGAATCGCTCCGCCGGGGGAATGCCTTGTCCGATCCACTCAAAAAATCCTGGGTATTCCCACCGATGGTCACCCAAATGATCGCTATCGGGGAAGAGACCGGATCACTTGACCAGATGCTCAGCAAGGTGGCGGATTTCTACGAGATGGATGTAGAGAACACCGTCGACCGCCTGAAGTCTCTGCTGGAGCCGCTGCTGATCGCTTTCCTGGCAGCTGTCGTCGGCGTTATTGTAGCAGCGATTATGCTGCCGATGTTCACACTGTATGATTCAGTAGGCTAGTCGTGGTGAAGTAAGCATCCGCGGATGGATCTGCTTTGATATCAATAATTAAGCAAAAGGGGAAAAGAAAAATGTTAAGCAAAGCGATGAAAAAGATGGGCAAAGAAGAAAAAGGATTCACACTGATCGAGCTGTTGGCGGTTATCGTTATCCTTGGTATTATCGCAGTTATCGCTATTCCGTTAATTGGCGGTATTATTAACAAATCCAAAACAGACTCTGATTTGAATACAGCCAATCAAGTTTACAATGCTGCTCGCCTATATGTAATTGGGGAGGCGAATGGTAATTATACTAATCATCTGAGTGTTACCATTGAGCAACTAAGAGCTAAAAATTATCTGGATGCAGACTTAAGGCTTCCTAGCACAAAGACACCTATTAAATCAGGAACAGTTACTTTTAATGCAACTGGGCAGTTAACAGGTGATAATGCGGTGAATTTAGTTCCTTCCAGCACAAATTCTATAGATGCAGTAGCTGGAAGTCCTGTTGGGTTTACTGCTGAAGAAGTTCTGAGTGTAACTAAATCAAGTGTTGATAAAGCAAAATAACTATTCTAATAGTTGATTCAATATTAAATTAATAGTATTTTCCTTTAAGAAAAATTATATGGTTTTTATCTTAAAGAAAATAGTAGATAACTGAACTGCTTACAGGAACCGGAACATACTTCCCGGTTCCTGTTTAAATTGAAGAGGAAAGTGGCTGTGAACAGTAATGACAATACTTGTTGGAATATACCTGCTGATCCTCGGACTGGCACTCGGCTCTTTTTATAATGTAGTTGCCCTGCGGGTTCCGGCAGGCGAATCTGTTGTGCACCCACCATCCCGCTGTTCACGCTGTGGTACCCGGCTGGGAGCCATGGATATGATCCCTGTTCTCAGCTACTTGTTCAGCCGCGGACGCTGTCGTCACTGCGGAGTATCGGTATCTGCGCTGTATCCGCTCGGTGAAGCGGCAAGCGGGTTGCTGTTTGTCTGGGTCTATCTGCAGACTGGCATTACGGGTCAGCTGCCGATCGGATTGGTGCTGGTCAGTCTGTCGGTAATCATCACGGTAGCCGATATACATTATATGAAAATTCCCAACAAAGTACTGCTGTTCTTTCTGCCGATTCTGGTCGTGCTGATTATCCTGACGCCTGCAGGTTCACTCTGGAGTCATCTGAGTGGAGCGCTGACTGGTGGTGGTATTCTGCTGCTGATCGTTATCCTCAGCAGAGGCGGTATGGGGATGGGAGATGTCAAATTATTTGCTTTGTTCGGCTGGGTGATCGGGTTCCCCAATGTACTGCTGGCACTGTTCGCCGCCTGTCTGTTGGGTCTGCTGTACGGCATGATCCTGCGGGTAGCGGGGCGCAACGGACGTGGTCAGCCGATTCCATTTGGTCCCTTTCTGGCAGCAGGTACATTAATTGCCTATGGCTATGGTTCACATATTATAAGCGGGTATCTCTCGCTCATCGGATAGGAGGATACAATTGAAGAAGCTTCAGCGTCATTCATCACATGCAGGTCTCTCGATTGAGCAAACCGGGGTCCGCTATGTCTCATTAAAAAAGAAAAAATCGTGGGAATTGGATCAGAAGCGTTTTCTTGCACTGCCATCCGGCGTGATCGTGGAGAATCAGATTGAAGATGCAGAAGCGCTTCAGCGGCTTCTCCAGGAATGGGCGGTCCGTGAGAATCTCAAAGGCAAATCGGTGACTCTGTCGATCCCGCCTTCACGCATTCTGATTCGTACTATGAGTGTGCCCAATACCAGCATAAAGCAGCTGGCTCAGCTGGTTGAACTGGAAGTGGAGACAGGCATGCATTTGCCTTTTGAGAATCCGGTCTATGATTATATGATCACCTCGGCAGATGAGGAGCAGACGCAGTTGCTCGTGTTCGCAGCACCGAGCCAGCTGGTCAAAGATTATATGGCACCGCTTCAGGAAGCCGGTATTCGCATCGCTGCCGTCGAGTTCTCAGCGACTTCGCTGGCGAAAGCGGTTGTACAGGCGCAGGGTGCCGAATTTGGCAATGCGATGCTGCTGCAACTGAATGCCGGACTGCTGGACATTTATATGTTCCGCGGTGGTTATCCGGTATTTATGAGAACGATTAATTTTGCAATGAACAATGAAATCTATGGTGGCGAGGGAAGCAGTGTACAGCTGTCTGCCCAGGAAGTTGCAGATATTACGCCGGAGATTTCGAGAATGCTGAACTTTTATCAGTATAGCCTTCATGATGGATCCGTACGGATTGAAGAGATTGTTGTTACCGGTTCACACCAGGAGAGAGCACTGCTGGTTGCGGAACTGCAGCAGTCCATGGGAGACCTGGAGATTCGGGAAGTGGATTTCCAGCAAGAGGATACGGTTGACTCCGAGCTGAATGATTACCGTATGGCTGTCGGCGCCGCATTGACCAGTGAGGATCGCAAATCGATCAATCTGCTGCCGCGCCGGGAAGCCCAGCAGACCGAGAAATTCTCCTGGCTGGTGATTGGCATGACTGCAGTATGGGTGCTATTAATGGCACTTTCGATCTTTGGCTGGGTCAGTTATAAAGGAACCATCGCCGAGCAGGAAGTGCAGATTCAGCAGCTAAGTGACAACAATACGTTGGCTCAACTGCAGCTGAACAAGTTGAACGGAGGCGGAGGAGCAGTAGGCCCTCAAGCTGTTATGGACGCGGTAATGAATTATCGGCTCGATGCAGTCAGTGTGCTGGATCAACTGTCTATTGCCAAGCCGAATCCTTCTGCGATCGCAAAAATCAACTATACCCGTAGTGATACCATTCAGCTGACGCTCGTGACACCTACGATGGCAGGAGCTTCTGCTTATCTGGTGAAGCTGCAGGAGATGCCATTTACCGATCGGGTTACGGTGGACAAGCTGGTTCGTAATACCGCGTTAACCGCTGGAGTCAAATCGGCTGGCAGTCTGCAATCGTATTCGGCTTCGTATACCATTACGCTCAAAGGAAGTGCAACGGCAGCTGCCAGTGCTGCAGCCGAGCAGAAGGAGGATAGCAATGGAACAACTGAATAAATATCGCTCTTCGATTATATTGGGTCTTGCCTTGCTGTTCATTATCCTGCTCGCTGTCTATATGCTGGTTGTCCGTCCACTTGGTGAACAGACCGACACGTATACACAGAATATTACGGAACTGCAGCAGGAAGGACAGCTGCTACAGACACGGATCGCCGAGCTGCAAAGCCACCAGACTGGCAATGCTGCCGTTACGACAGCTGTGCCGGATCAGGATGCGAGTGAACAGCTGCTAACCGCACTGGAACAGGTGAGCAACAAAAGTCGTACACGTCTGGCCAATATCGAGTTCCAGCAAATCCTGCCGGGAGATGCCGGTAATAGTGTCGGTGTTCCTGTTGGAATTCAGGCTGGACAAGTTCAGATGAATGCCGAGATCGAAGGCGGTTATGCACAGATTCATGAATGGATGAATCAGCTGCAAAAAATGCCGCGTCTCGTCACGATTGACTCTTTCAGCTTTGAACAGCCTTATCAGCCGATTCTAACGGCCAAAGTAACATTTACCGCTTATTATACGGTTCAATAAAATAATCAACCGCTGCAGACAGGAGTGTCTGACAGCGGTTTTTGTTTTTTACCGGATCAACCTACATATTGATCACTATTTACCTTTTGCCCTGCTAATTCTGCTGCTCCCAGCTGAATCAGGGCAAAAGTGGGATAGTTTGGGTTTGAGTATAATGGGCAGATATGGTAATCATCATGGGAATTAAAAAGGGTATTCTATGGGATATGCAGAACCGTTATGGATGAAGAAAATTACGTTGCTTGGCTCGTAATCGCTGAACGGAGGTGAAGCTATGCTTTATTTTGGGCAGATTGAATGGAAACGGTATAGCGAGACAATGGATCAGCTATTGCTGGAGCAGGAACAGGGCATACTTCGAACCAGCCCGCTGCATCCGGGATTTGAGGCGCAGGTTGTGTTATTGGGCACATCGACAGGTCAATATGTATTCAAGCATTGGAATCAATCTTCTCGTCCTAATGTGGAACTGCAGTATAATCTACTCGAACAGCTGCACCAGCAGCATACCGGCATTCCTGTACCGGTGCCTGTGGCTTATGGAACCGATCCAGAAGGACATGATATCCTGATCACCAGCTATAATGGGATGCCGGTTAACAAACTCAGTACCCGTGATACAGCACGATTGGCAGCAGCACTCGCCGATTTACATAAACTTGAACCTGCTCGGCTGCATCAGGTCGGCTTGCCTCTGTATGATCCAGTACAGTACTTTTTTCAACAACTTGATCAGCATTCGGATATTAGTGAATGTTTATCCAGGATACCGATAGACTCTCTGATGCGTCAGGATCGGATTATCCATGCCGATTATCATCTCAATAATATCGTAATGCTGGATCAGCACTATACAATCATTGACTGGACCAATGTACAGCTGGGCGATGCACGAATCGATCTGGCCTGGTCGCTGCTTATTCTGGAGCTCTATGTCTCTGGCAGATATGCGGCTGTTTTCCGCAAAGCCTATCTGAATATCAACCCGTCAGCCGAGGAAGAACTGGAATCATTCACCGCCTTTTGCATCCTTCGCTGGGCACTGCAATATCGTATGAATAATGCTCCCAGACATCCTGGCGTATTAAAAAAAGCATCTGCTCTGATAGCAGCCAATCCATGGCTACAACAAAATGAATTTCTCATAGATGCATAATCCCAATCAATTGGAGGTATTCGATGATATCCTATGATCCTTTGTCCCACCCGTACCCGTCCCAGCGTCATTCGGTCTATGCACGTAACGGAATGGTTGCTACTTCCCAGCCGCTGGCAGCACAGGCGGGGCTCGATATTCTGCGCAAAGGTGGCAATGCTATCGACGCCGCAATAGCTACTGCTGCCTGTCTTACGGTCGTAGAGCCGACTTCCAATGGAATCGGTGGAGATGCTTTTGCCATCGTATGGGCCAAAGACCAGCTGCATGGTCTGAATGCCAATGGTCCGGCGCCTGCATCCATTTCCATAGATGCGGTAAAAGCTGCCGGACATGAGCGGATGCCTACCTATGGCTGGACACCCGTCACAGTTCCAGGTGTTCCGGCAGCATGGAAAGCGCTCTCGGACCGCTTTGGCAAGCTGCCGCTGAGCGAAGTGCTGCAGCCTGCTATTGATTATGCCGAGCAGGGATTCCCTGTTTCTCCGACACTGGGCTATTACTGGCAGCTCGCCTACAAGCGGTTCTCGGATACCCTGACCGGTGAACAATATCGCAGCTGGTTTGATACCTTCGCACCGGATGGACGTGCACCGCGAATCGGAGAAATGTGGCGTTCCCCTGGGCATGCGGCCACACTCCGCAGTATTGCAGAGACCGGTGCGGAATCCTTTTATCGTGGAGAACTGGCTGAGCAGATCGATGCGCATTCGCAGCAATACGGCGGATTTCTGCGCAAAGAAGATTTGGCAGCTTTTGCTCCCGAATGGATCGATCCGATCTCGGTTAACTACCGGGGCTATGAGGTATGGGAGATCCCGCCAGCCGGTCAGGGACTGATTGCCCTGATGGCACTGAATATTCTCAAAGGCTACGAATTCACCGGTCGTGATACAGTCGATACCCATCACAAGCAGTTCGAAGCGATGAAGCTGGCATTCAGTGATGGACTCCAATACATTACACAGGAAGACAAAATGACAACGCGAGCCGAGCATCTGCTATCGGATACGTATGCTGCCGCGCGGCGTGCACTGATTGGAGATGAAGCCCTTGAGACGCAGCCGGGTCAGCCGCAGGCAGGAGGGACAGTCTACCTTGCGACAGCTGATAGCGAAGGGAATATGGTGTCTTATATTCAGAGCAATTACATGGGCTTTGGCTCAGGAATTGTGATTCCGGGTACAGGTATCGCCATGCAAAACCGCGGTCATTCCTTTGCACTTGATCCTGCTCATGACAACCGTCTGGAACCGGGCAAGAAAACATACCATACGATTATTCCAGGCTTTCTGACCAAGGACGGCAAGCCGATCGGCCCATTTGGCGTGATGGGTGGATTTATGCAGCCCCAGGGACATGTTCAGGTTGTGATGAATATGATCGACTTTGGCCTGAACCCGCAGGCAGCTCTGGATGCACCAAGATGGCAATGGCTGGAAGGCAAAGTCATCGAAGTGGAACACGGCTTCCCTGATCATCTTGCCCAGAGTCTGATGCGTATGGGGCACCAGATCCGCCGCGCCAACAGTGCCGGCAGCTTTGGACGCGGTCAGATTATTCTTCGCGATGAACAGACCGGCGTCCTGATCGGTGGCACAGAAATGCGTACAGACGGTGCTATCGCTTCCTGGTGATTCTAAATCTTTTTATCCAGCCCTAAAAATATCAGCAGCACTATATAAATACCAACAAGAATAAAAAGCAAGGATAGACGCCAGCAATCCATGCCTGAGATCTACCCTTGCTTTTTTGGTGACACATTCATTACTGGCAGTCACTATCTCAAATACCACTACTCCAGCAACCATTTGTTTAATCATTCTCTTACAGGATATACAAGTAGAACAACGCACAGAGCAAAGGTAAGGAGATGGGGCAAAGGACGACTTTTAAGAATGGAGATCGACCGCTGTAAGCGGTTGTTCAAGATCTCTATTCTTAACCGGAGGACGTGCTCCATCCCTTGCCGAAGCGGTTGCTGTGATCTCATCAACTAATCATTTGTTGATCACAATCGACAGCTTGTAATTGACATGCCGATTAAGCCCCACCAGAAACTCGTCCAGCACTGCATTGGACGGAAACTGGCATTCCAGCAGATAACAGCTGTCTCCGCTGATTTTATAGTTGTGAATCACAAATGGTTCCTGCGTTTTCAAAAAGGAAAGATAAGGCTGATGATACGTGTTCTGCGTGAAAATGCTGATAAAAGCATGTACCGCATAGCCTACCTTTTCCTGATTAACCCTGATCGTATAACCTTCGATAATGCCCTGATCCTCCAGCCGGGCTACCCGCGAAGAAGCTGCTTGTCCGGTGAGGTGTACCTTTTCACCCAATTGCTTCATCGTGATGCGGCTGTTACGGGACAGCTCCTCGATAATCTGTTTGTCGACTTGATCCATATCTATCCCAATCCTTTCAGAAATCAAGTCAAATGCTTCAAAGACTTGATCTTATCCATGTAAACCATAATTGCTCCCAGTATAAAATAGAGATACAGCCAAATACAAATCTCATTTCCATACAAAGGAGTATTAATTATGAATATACAACTTATCCGCAATGCCACACTGGTGATCCAATATGCAGGCAGAAAATTTCTGGTCGATCCGTTTCTGGCCGAACAAGGTGTTTATCCACCATTTTCCCCTTCACTGCGCGATGATCAGATGAATCCGCTGGTGGGTCTGCCTGTTCCGGTAAAGGACATTATCGACGTGAACGCAGTAATTGTGACGCATCTCCATCTGGATCATTACGATGACGCTGCCAAACAACTGCTGCCCAAAGACATCAAAATGTTCGTACAAAACGAAGAAGACGCCATGCAGGTGAAGCAGGATGGATTCGTCAATGTAGAAGTACTGCAGGAAAATACACTCTTCGAAGGAATTCAGCTGATCAAAACCAAAGGCGAACATGGCCGCGGCGAGATCCTTCAAGTAGCCGGTCAGGTATGCGGCGTCGTACTCAAGCACCCCGAGGAGAAGAATCTGTATATCGCCGGTGATACCGTCTGGTACAGCGCAGTGCAGGAAGTTATCGATACCCACCAGCCGCAGGTTATCGTCGTTAATGGCGGAGATAATCAGTTCCTGCAGGGCGGTTCGCTCGTCATGGGTAAAGAAGATATATATGAAGTGTATCAGGCTGCACCGCAGGCACATATCCTCTCGGTGCATATGGAAGCCGTGAACCACTGGGCATTGTCGAGAGCGGAATTGAAAAGTTATGCTACGGAAAAGGGCATGTCCGATCGGCTGCTGGTACCGGAAGATGGCGAAGCATATACTTTTTGATAAGGATCAAACGGTGCTGACAATAAAGATGTAGCAGCCTCTTCAAAAACAGATGACCAGATGAATGTACGTAAAATCTGCTGTTAATAAGGATGAAATGAAGATACAAATACCCAAACAAGCAATAAAAAAGAGACCCTCTGCAGGTCTCTTTTTTTATAAATTCGGATTATAATTTCGTTAACGATGATTGGTTATCGCGATCATCTTGCTTACAATCCGGTCTTGCAGCTCTGAGGTTCCTGCTCTAATTCCAATTCGCCGATAACTATCGTCTTCGCATTGTGGCGTCCAAACCAGCTATCCATTTTACGTGCGATCAGGAAGCCGATGGCGATAAACGCAACTATCGGTGCCAGCTGCAGTGGATTCTCGAGATAGCTGTTCAGATCGGAGCCAATATACGATACGGTGAAAATCATAATTCCCCGTCCGAGCGCAGTCGCTGCGAGGAAAGAGCGAAAGCGAATGCCACTTAGCCCTGCAGCAATATGCATCATCGTAAACGGACCAAATGGCAGCAGACTGAGCATGAAAAGGTAAATAAATCCGTTCTTCTCAATCCATTCGAGACTTTTACTGACGCTTTTGCGGTGGGCAAATCGCTGAACATATTCATAATGGGACAGTTGACGTACCAGACCGAATACCGTCAGAATACCAGCCATGATGCCGATCCAGGAAAATACAAAGCCTGCCCATAATCCATTGGAAGCTCCATTGAGCCCGATCACTACAATTGTAGGGAGTGGAGGAATAAAGGAAATCAGAAAAGCCAGCAGCATGCTGCCTAGAGGCCCGAACGACTGGTACTGCTCCATAAGCTTTGTAATTCCCTGCTCATTCAGCGCGGAAAGCAGCTGTGTTGTTATTTCCATGCAGTCAAATCCTCTCTCCATCGTTCGCTGGGTAACATTGTTAATAGGTTATTACCCATCTGCACCTCCGGTGACATGGTGTGAAAGAGAATCTTTTTACATATTATCCTGGTCTTTGCGGCTGAAATAAGCTTCGATCCGGCGGCTGATGACCAGACAGATAACGATAAACAATACTACCCACACCAGATACCAGGGTTGTTCCCAGTACAGTGCAAAGTCTGCTCCAATAAAAGACACTGCAAATACCATTACACCCCGTCCGAATAAAATAGCGATCAGGAACGAGCGGAAACGGATTCCGCTGAGACCAGCAGCAAGATTGAGCAGTGTAAATGGGCCAACCGGGAACAGACTCAGCAGAAATACATAATTAAACCCATTATCCCTGACCCAGCGCCTTGTCCGTTCGACTCGTGGACGCTGTACGATCCGGGCCAGATAACGGTGCTGCGACAGCTTGCGAATCAGCAGAAAAGCCGTGAGCGAGCCTCCGATAATACCGATATAGGAGTACAGGAATCCCAGCCATAGCCCATATACAGCGGCATTAACCCCGAGTACGACAATAGTAGGCATCGGCGGAATAAAGGATTTGAGAAAAGGAATCAGAATACTGATCAGCGGACCGAGTGACCGATAATCGTTCATCCAGCGTCTCAGATTCTCCTCGTTAATAGCAGATAGTAGTTCCGATATATCCATGGTATGTATATCCTTTCAATTCGTAGGATCATTTCTATTTATTATAACAATATGTGTAGCCGCAGAATGGTCTATCGTGATATTTTATGAAAGTAGAGGAGGAGAAGCTATGCATATCATTATCAGGATATCCCGTAAGCTGCTGCGGATGCGCAAATCCGTACTGGCCGCGACAACGATCCTGTTTGTACTGCTCAGTTCGACGATCGCTTATACCCTGGAGCCAGATACCTTTACCGATTGGTTCAATGCGCTCTACTGGGTGCTGACGACGATGGCGACGGTAGGATATGGGGATTATTTCATGGAGTCGATCGCGGGCAAAATTTTTACTATTTTCCTGTATATCTTTGGTATTGGCCTGCTCAGTCTGATTATTGGCAAAATTATCGACTCCCTTGGAGAATACAATCGCAGAAAGGAAGCGGGCAAATTGGCGTATACCGGCAAGAATCATGTGATCATTATCAACTGGAGCAAAAAAGCACAGTATGCGATTGACGAGCTATTTTCCAGTAATCCGGAGCTGGATATCATCATTATCGATGAACTGGAAAAGCATCCGCACGACCATCCACAAGTCCATTATGTTCATGGAGATCCGACGCGGGACGAGACGCTGAACCAGGCGAATATCCAGCATGCGCAGTCGGCTATTATTTTCGCGGATTCCCGGATTGATGATGCTTCACTGGTCGATGGCAAGTCGCTGCTGGTAGCATCCAGTATTGAACGGCTGTCTCCCCAGGTACATACTACAGTAGAAATTATGCTAGAAAATCATATTAAGAATTTTCACCATATTCATATTAATGAATTTGTATTGTCCCATGATGCCATCTCCCGACTGGCGGTACGATCCGCGCTGAATGAAGGCAATAACGATATTATCAACCAGCTGCTCAACCGCCGTTATGGTGAAGATCTGTTCCCGATTGTCCCGCGGCCGGAATGGAAAACATACGGAGATGCTTTTCAGCAGTTGTTATCTCTGGGAGCAACGTTGATCAGCGACCGCAATGATATGACGATTAATCGCAAACTATCCGAGACGATCCCCGCGGAAGCCCGATTGTTCATACTGTGTGATGACGAAACCTATCGCAAAATTGCCGGTTGAACTAATGGGCCAGATGCTGGAAAGCAGGCACAGATGAATAGTGATTTGCGTGATTGAATAAGAATATGGAGACGGACGGATCTGCAGTTATTTTGCCCTTTCAGGAGCGGTATAAAGGGGTATAGGATCAATAGCAGAACGAATGGAGCACAGGCGGTTATTCGGGCAGTGGCGGATATTCGGTTTGCCAAGGTAATGCAATTGTGCTGACTTCAATTTCCGTATATACTTCATTCAACTGGTATAGACTAGACAAAGGAGTAGTTGAAAATGGCTCAGACAATCAAACCTGTAATTGCCAAGCATGTAAGCATCGGAGAAGGCATACCGAAGATCTGTGTATCCCTTATTGGCACAACGATAGAGGAAATTCGTCAGGAAGCGCTGGCGATGCAGGCAGCGGATGTAGATGTAGTCGAATGGCGCGTCGACTTCTATGAAGAGGTAGAAGACACTGGCAAAGTCAAAGAAGCGCTAAACAGCATCCGGGCGATTCTGCCATCCCGTCCGCTGATCTTCACATTCCGCACAAGCCGGGAAGGTGGAGAGCGTGATATTGATGAGGACACCTATTTCCGTTTGAACGAGGAAGTAATTCTTGCGGGTCAGGCAGATCTGGTGGATATCGAACTGTTTATGAATGAAGATCGTATTCGTTCGATCATTGATATGGCTCATCAGCATGATATGCATGTGATTATCTCCAATCATGATTTCCAGCAGACACCGCCCAAGGAAGAACTGCTGTCCCGTATGCATAAGGCGCTGGAGCTTGGCGGAGATATTCCCAAAATATCCATGATGCCGCAGAAAACCAGCGATGTGCTGACTCTGCTGGACGCTACCTGCACCATGCATGAACAGACCGATCATCCTATCATCACAATCTCCATGTCCGGTAAAGGCATGGTTAGCCGGATAGCCGGCGAATTATTCGGCTCGGCGCTGACATTCGGTTCCCTGCGCAATGAGTCCGCACCAGGACAGGTGCCTGTACAGGATCTGCGCCAGACGCTCAAGCTGTTCCATGCCAATCTGTAGGAAGAGTTTCCTTTTATGATACGAATGTATAACAGTAGCATGGCTTGTGAGGCGAGCAGCAGCTATATGGATAGTAGGCAAACAACAGGATACACCACAGCGTAGAATCAGCTGCAACTCATGGCATACATATGCGAATATGTATGCCATTTTTGCATTGATATGGGCTAACGTGATTAGATAGGAACAGATATCCGAATCAGGAGGGATTACATATGTACTTGGTATCCAATCATTTGCAGACGGTAACCAGACAGCAACTACATCTGCTGGAACAGGAATGGAACATCATTTTGCCGCCATCTTATATACAGTTTCTGGAGCAGTATGGACAGGGAACCTATTGCGGCTTATTGAACGTGGAATATCCCGATCGTGAACGTCTGCGGGAGTTTGCGGAATACGAGCTGTGGGAGCATGATGAGCAGAGTCCGATTACACGAGAGCAATTGACTGAATGTATTGTGATCGCCACGACGATCGATGGCGATTTTGTAGCTGTGCATCCGGGAGTGGAATCCCTGATCTGGCTGCCCCGGCATTCAGAGATCATCGAGCGGCGCAGCTGTGGAGAGCAGTCGTGGGTAGAATGCATGGAGCAGTGGATAGAGGCTGCCTATGGTCCGCGGGATCTTGCGGAGACAGAGCGCTATTTTGAACCATGGAATAATCGACAGCAGCATCTGTTCCTGATGCTTGGTACACAAAAAGATATATCCAATGGTTCATCTGGTGGCACGGAAGATGCTGAATCTGGGAGTACAGTAAATAATCTGGCAGATATCGCCCGTGAATGTGCAGCGGTTATGAAGCCGGATTTGATCATCGATAATGCGTATAGCGGACTGCACTTTTTCCGCCAGTTCAATGGATATGTTCGGTTTAATTACGCCTATGGCAGAGAAGTAGCTGTCTTTTATGAAAAGGAAGAATCTCAGGAAGGAAATGGAAGTTTCCTGGTTCGTCTGCTGCAATTTATGCGTGAACACGATATACAATAACAATAGGACAAAATACCCCTTTAAAAATACGAACACTTGTTCTAAAATAAAAATGAAGATTCGTGTAACACGCTCATATTTAGGAGTGCGTATGTTACACGATAGATCAGGGAGGTTTTTTCAAATGGGATTGGAACTTACGGAGGCCTACATAGACGGACTGGCACCGAATGCAGCCGCAATCAAAAATGCCAGAGGACTTATTCAAAAAAGAAAGCTGGTGCAGCTTAATCGTACAGCAGATGATACATTGCTATTTGGCGAATGCGCAGGCAGTGGCAAAAGCAATTATGTCTGCTCGGCCGACTTTATTCAGCCTGACAAACCGGTCACGCGATGCAGCTGTCCAAGCCGCCAGTTTCCCTGCAAGCATGCACTGGCGATTATGTATGCCTATGCAGCAGGTGAATCATTTACTGTCGCCGAAGTCCCGGAGGACATTGCATCCAAACGCGAAAAGATAGAGAAACGGGAAGAGAAGCAGACCCAGACAGCTGCCCAGGAACAGGACCCTGTCAAAGCCGCCAAAAAGAAAGCAACCAGCAAAAATGCATTAAAGAAAAAAGTACAGGCCCAGCTGGATGGACTGGATGCTCTCGAAAAACTGCTGTTGACCCTGATTCGGGATGGTCTCGGTACGATCGACGCCAAAACCGTCAAAATGATCAATGAACAGGTCAAACAGATGGGCAACTATTATTTGACCGGAGCCCAGAACGAGCTGCGCCGGTTGGCTCTGTTGCTAGCGGAGAAGAACAATCGTGAACAGCATTATACATATATCATCGCCCAGATGACCCGCCTACATGCACTTATTCAAAAAGGCCGTCGTCATCTGCAAGCCAAGCTGGATGATCCGGAATTGGCACTGGATGCGGAATCCACAATAGAAGAATGGCTGGGACATGCCTGGCAGCTGAGCGAACTTCAGGAATACGGCAAAATGACCGAACAGGCCGAACTGATCCAGCTATCCTTTATCAGCTATGACGATCCCGGCCGTCAGGAATATATTGATCTGGGATACTGGATGGAGATGGGTACCCCCCATATTTACCGTACCCTGCAGTATCGTCCTTACCGTGCAGCCAAGCATCTACGGGAAGAGGATAGCTTTATGGAAATAGCTGCTGTACCTGCATTGTATCGATATCCGGGCGATCTCAATCCACGTGTACGCTGGGATGGAATGACGACCAGAGCGATTAAGCCGGAAGATATCCAGAAGGTACGTGAACAGGCTCAGCGTTCGTACGCCGATATTGTCAAACAGGTTAAAAACCAGCTCAAAAACCCACTCGCCGATAAACATCCGGCTATGTTGATTCATGCTGCAGAGATTTGCGGCATATCTAGTGGAGGATATGCGATTACGGATGGCAATGGACAGCATCTGGTGCTGGGTAGCGTCGGAGGCATGTACCCGGATACAGTCCAGCTGCTTTCTTTCTTGCCTGCGGATCAGCTGCGTGATATAGCTGTACTTGGCATTTTTGAACATCGCATGGATACGGGTGAGCTGGTACTGCAGCCGCTATCGATTGTGACGAATGATACGATTGTCAGACTTTTATACTGAGAAGGACAGGAGGGAGAAAATGATGAGTACAGCATTATTACAGGAAGTCTATCAGGAAGTGCGTCGTTTATATATTGCAGGCAGTGAGCTGTCCGCAGGGGATTTCCGTCTGCAGAAGCTGCTGCCCCGCGTGGAGCAGCTCGGAGAACGGGCGGCAGTATTTCAAAAGATTGCCGAGGGAATCCGGGAACTGATCAATCCACAGGGTATCACCGGAGAAGAATCTGCTTCGGCAGTCAAGCTGCAGCGTCTGGCCCTGCTGCTATCTTCCGTACTGCGTACCCAGGGCAGCACAACAGCAGCAGGTGAATTGCAGCCTGTAGCATCCCGCCCAGCTTCGCTGACCACGACCTATACATATCGCAAAATCGCTCCACTGCAGCAGGCGCTCACTACAACAGGAGGCGGCCGTTATGAAGTTGTAAAAGAAGCATTTGCCGCAGGCATTTTCCAGGATCTGCGCACTCTGCCACTCGCACTTGGAGCATTGAACGATGCCTATGTCGAGATTGCCGAAATGGCTACCGAGCAGATTCTGCCGGCTTATGGTTCATCGATTATTCCGTATATGCTGGATCACTTTGACCCATCGGGTGGACGATTGGAAGCACGCAAGCTCAAAGTCATTTATCGTACGGGCGGCGCTGATTATATGCAGTTGTATGCCGATGCAGCAGAATCCGGTTCGGAGGAAGTGCGAACGACGGCAATAGCGATGCTCAAAGGACATGAGGCATACACGCCATCACTGATCCTCTGGACTCGTGACAAAAAGAAAAATATTCGTGAAGCGGCTTATGCTGCCCTTGCCGGCAGTCGTTCCCAGGATGCTATGGATTGCCTTTATCATGCATTTCACAGCAAGGATATCGAACTGGTCACCAACGGGCTTAGAGAAGGCATGGCTGAGGAATTAACTGAAAAGCTGCTGCTGGATTACTGGAAAGATGTAGAGCAGATACTGGCAGAAAAAGAGGAGAAGCAGCTGAACAAGCTGCAGGTACGGATTGAAGCGTATGTATCGTTATTCTCATCAATGGATCATGCTTTGCTCAACAAATTGTATTATCTGATTCTGAATCATTACAGCCAATTTGCCCAGGATAGATGGTATCTGCTGATGAATCAGGTAGTCTATTATGTTGAACAGTATGGAGAGCGTGAGATGCTGCCGCTGATGTTCCAGTTGGAAGACTACCGGGAGGCCTATCTGCCTTATGCGTTTCGGATGGCATATCGCCTGCTGTCGCCTGCCGAACTCTATGAGCATTATGTAGGTAAGGAAGGATTACTTCAGGCGGGTGTAGTTTCCAAGAAACGCAGAGCAAGACTGCCTAAGCTGAGACAATCCATATACAGTATGCTGATTCGGGACGAGGTCGAGCCGGCGCTTGGCACGGCGTATGGGTCCGAGGAAGAACGTATGGCTTATACACTCCGGCTCATCCCTATGGAAGAAGTAGAACAACAATGGGATGCACGCTGGCTGGACTGGGCTGTGAAAATAGATGATTCGGAGCTGGCAGCAGCACTGGTACGTCCGGGTATGCCGGATATACAAGTGTACTTGATCGACAAATTAAAAAAGAATCCGGAATTCCGCAATCGCTGGGCACCGATTATTTTGCAGGGGCTGGATCGGAGCGGCATTTCCCGAGAAGACAAGCGTGAGCTGCTGTGGTATACGCTGGATGACAAGCGCAATACCAGCATGTATACGCTGGACCCTTATATTGTACGTTCTCTGCTGCAGCTTCCGGTAGAAGATATCGAACGCCTGGAAGCATTGCTGGTTCATGAAGATAGCAAATCAGGCTCCAGGTTCCGCTACGAAGCCGCAACACAGCTGGAGTATGTTATTCACACACTGAAAGGGATGAGAGCATGAGTAACCAGGAATCGCTGCATGAAGTACTGAGACAATCTGCTGAACAGCTGTATGCCCATGAACTGGAGGCGCTGCGTCAGACAGACACCGGAAAAATTCCGGCTGGATGGCAGATGTCACCGCAGGCTGTACTGACATTTATTACTGGTGGCAAAGCCGGCAAGGTGGATATCACACCCAAATATATTGGTAATCGCAGACTGGTAGAGATGGCAATTGCTACACTGGTAACGGACCGTGCCCTGCTGCTGATCGGTGAACCGGGTACTGCCAAGTCCTGGCTGTCGGAGAATTTGACAGCTGCCATTTACGGACATTCCGGTCTGGTGGTTCAGGGAACAGCAGGCACAACCGAGGAGCATGTGCGTTACTCCTGGAACTATGCGATGCTGCTGGCGAATGGTCCAACACCGGAAGCCCTGGTACAGAGCCCTATTATGCGAGCGATGGAAGCGGGCGGGATCGCTCGATTTGAAGAAATTTCACGCTGTGCTTCCGAAGTGCAGGATGCCCTTATCTCGATTTTGTCGGAGAAGACCATCTCTGTCCCCGAGCTAGGCAAAGAAATGAATGCCCGCAAAGGATTCTCGATTATCGCGACCGCCAATACAAGAGATCGCGGGGTAAACGAAATGTCGGCTGCGCTCAAGCGTCGTTTTAATATTATCGTACTGCCAGCGCCGGACAGTATCGAGACCGAGATTGAAATTGTCAGAAAACGTGTCGGCGAGATTGCATCGGCATATGATCTGCAGGCAGCCGTTCCGGCAGAGGAAGCACTGCACAAAGTCGTGACGATTTTCCGGGAGCTGCGCAGTGGCATGACACTGGATAAGAAGAACAAGCTCAAATCACCGGCAGGCGTCATCTCGACAGCAGAAGCGATCTCCCTGTTGACCAATAGTATGGCTCTTGCTGCCAGCTTTGGCAGCGGTGAACTGACGGATGAAGATCTGGCAGCCGGACTTCAGGGGGCTATCGTCAAGGACGATGACAAAGACCGGATCGTCTGGAAGGAATATCTGGACAATGTGATGAAGAAACGCGGTGCAGACTGGCATGGACTGTATCATGCCTGCAAGGAGATCAACCAGTGAGTACCGGTAACGGTAACGGAGTGCATATTTTTGGCGTCCGCCACCTGTCCCCTGGCGGTGCAATGCATCTGCTGAGTGAGCTGGATCGTATCCAGCCGACAGCTGTATTGATTGAAGGTCCGGCAGATGCCACACCCGAAATCCGGCATCTGGTTCATCGCAAAACACGTCCACCGGTAGCCATACTTTCCTTTACGGCAGAACTACCGGTACGAACTGCCCTTTGGCCATTGGCAGAATACTCACCGGAATATCAGGCCATGAAGTGGGCAGCCGAGCGCGGAGCAGAGGCTTCTTTTATCGATCTGCCTTCTTCAGTCATGATTGCGCTGCAGGAACAGCGGGATCTGGCGAGAAAGCAGCAGCCTGCACTAGGGGATGTTCCGACTGCCGAAGAACCGGATGAACAGACAGAGCCGGTGTCACTGGAGGAAAGGGAGGAACTTTTCTCTGATCACCAGCATGGTTCCCTGTATGACCAAATTGCCAAGCTGGCAGGCGAAGATGACTATGAGATGTACTGGGAACGCAGCTATGAGCATAATCTGAATCCAGATGCTTACCGCGAAGCGATTCTGGCCTTTTCCGAACAGATGCGGGAGCTGACCGAAGAGCAGGAGAAGATCCATGCAACGGTAGAGTATGCTTACAATGCTGTTCGTGAAGCTTATATGTGTCGCAAAATACAGGATGCCATACAGCAGGGGCATCAGCCCGATCGTATTCTGGTTATTTGCGGAGCCTATCATGCAGCCGCTCTGCGTACATCGGTTCATATAATGACGGATGAGGAAATGAAGACATTGCCGCAGCGGCCTACCCGTCTGACATTGATGCCTTATTCGTATTATCGTTTGTCCTCGATGTCGGGTTATGGAGCCGGCAACCAGGCTCCTTATTATTACGAACTAATGTGGCAGCAGATGAAGAGTGGTGCGTTGGAGGAACTGCCTCATCTTTATTTATCATCGGTTGCACGCCATCTGCGCCAGTCCGGAACCCACCGCTCAACAGCCGAAGTGATTGAAGCGGTACGGATGGCCCGTTCGCTGGCTGCCCTGCATCATGGCAGTGCGCCGGTGTTGCGTGAATTGCGCGATGCTGCCCAGACGTTGCTCGGGCATGGTGATCTGGCCGTTGTAGCCGAATCACTGGCTCATATCAATGTAGGTACCTCAATCGGTCATTTGGCCGAAGGAGTCAGCCAGACACCGATCCAGGATGATCTGAATCGTCTGTTCAAGGAGCTGAAGCTTGGCAAATACAAAACGACGGTAGCCACCGATCTCGTACTTGATCTGCGGGAGAATCGACGTGTTCGTACCGAAGCTTCGGCTTATCTGGATCTCAATCGGTCCTTTTTGCTGCATCGACTGCAATTGCTTGGAATTCGATTTGCCCAGCTGAAAAGCAGTGGACAGGAGCAGGCTTCCTGGGCCGAGCAGTGGGTATTGCAGTGGTCGCCCGAAGCGGAGATTCAGGTTGTCGAATCGACACTGTTGGGAGAGACGGTCGAAGTGGCAGCTGCCTATGTACTCCAGCAAAAATTGGAAGCCTGTACGACGATTGCGGAAGCATCCCGTCTGATTGTTACGGCCTGTGAATGCGGTATGGTTACCCAGCTGGAAAATGCCCGGCAGACCCTGCAGCGTCTCGCAGTAGATAATCAGGATGTAATCCAGATTGCTGCTGCGGCCAAAGGATTGTCGACCCTTATACAATACGGCGATATTCGCCGTGTGCAGACAGAACCGCTGGTACCGCTGCTGGAGCAGCTGTTTATGCGTGCCTGCCTGTTCCTGACGGATAACAGCCAGTGCAAAGATGAAGTGGCAGCCGAGATGATGAGTGCGATTCATGAACTGAACACCATATCGCTTGATCATGGTGAAGTAGTGGATGAATCCTTATGGCTGCATGAACTGCAGCAGCTGATGAGCAGGGATGATCTGAATGCCAAATTATCCGGGTTTGCCTGTTCCCTCTTGATGGAGCGGAATGTACTGGAGGCCTCACAGGCCTCTGCCGAAGTCTCACGACGTCTATCACCGGGAGTCCCGGCAGAGCTTGGCGCCGGCTGGTTCGAAGGGTTATCCCAGCGCAATCGTTACATGCTGCTGTCGCGAATCAGTCTCTGGGAACAGCTCAGTGACTATATTGATGCGCTGGAACAAGATGACTTTGTTCGTGCTCTTGTATTTCTTCGCCGCGCGTTCAGCACATTTGCTCCGCATGAGAAAAATATGATTGCCGAACTGCTTGGAGAGATCTGGGGCGTTCATGCAGAACAGGTGGCCGAAGTGCTTACCGAAGAACTGAAGGCAGAAGAAACCAAAATGATCGATGATCTGAATGATTTTGATTTCGATGATTTTTAAATAGAAATACAGAAACGGCATTAACAGACTGGGAAGTAGAAGTAGAAGTAGAAGTAGAAGTAGAAGTAGAAGTAGAAGTAGAAGTAGAAGTAGAAGTGAAATCAGGATACGCGAATAAAATAAGAAGAGAAAGGAGTGACATGGATGACTGAGCAGTCCCCGGAGATGGGCAAGAATTTGTCGCGCTGGAGATTAATTCTGGGTGCGGAAGCGGAGCAGCAACTGGATTCTTTTGACCAGGCAGGTCATGGAGCACTGACGGCAGAAGAGCGAATTATGGATGAAGCACTCGCTGCTATCTATGATGATACCGGTGGTGGTAGTGGTAATAGCGGTCAAAGCGGCGGCGCAGGAGGCAGAGGAGCCGGTAATGGACAATCTGCTCCCCGTTTGTCCAAATGGTTGGGAGATGTACGCAGCTTTTTCCCGGAAGATATTGTCTCCATTATTCAGAATGACGCTATGGAACGTAAAGGCTGGAAACAGCTGTTATTCGAACCGGAAGTGTTATCCCAGGTCAAGCCGGATATCACGATGGTCGGCACATTGATGGCGCTGAAGGGCAAGATCCCCGAGAAGACCAAAGAGACCGCAAGACAGCTAATTCAGGCGGTAGTAGATGATCTGGTGCGGCGGCTGGAGCAGGATATCCGGCGTGCAGTAACAGGTGCGCTGAACCGTCGTCAGCATTCACCGCTGCCCTCGCTATCAGGGATAGACTGGAAAAGAACGATCCAGCGCAATCTCAAGCATTATGACAGCACACGCCGACAGATGATTCCGGAGAAATTTTATTACTTTGACCGGGCACGCCGCAGTCATGAATGGAAAGTTATCGTGGATATTGACCAGAGTGGCTCCATGGCAGAATCTATCATCTGGGCGTCTGTGACTGCCTCGATCTTCGCGAGTATGCCGGCTCTGGATACGCGAGTGGTTGCTTTTGATACTTCGGTTGTTGATCTGACAGAGCAATGCGCCAATGATCCGGTTGATATGCTATTTGGCATACAGCTGGGAGGCGGTACCAATATCGACAAATCGGTCGCCTACTGCGAAGAATTTATCGAAGAACCCAAGAAGACCCTTTTTATTCTGATCTCCGATCTGTATGAGGGCGGCAGTCAGGCACGGCTGGTACGCAGAATGCGTGAAATGCGCGAATCCGGCGTCAAAACGCTGTGTCTGCTGGCTTTGTCCGATGAAGGCAAGCCATTTTACGACAAGCATCTGGCTCGTCAATTGACACGGGACGGCACGCCGAGCTTTGCCTGTACGCCTGCTCTTCTGCCTGCGCTGGTCGAAGGCGCGCTAAAAGGACAGGACCTGAATGAACTGGTTACACGACTGGGTATACAGATGGATCAATAAGTGATTGCCTGCAAATTGCGGCTCTCTATATCAATACCATAATAATAGCTGAATGACAGCTAAATGCCGGCAGAATGTTTATTCGTCCTCATTTAAGTGTAACGATTCTTTGTATACTGCTAACCTGTTCCGCATGGTTATACACCGATATATCGCGAATAGCAGGTAAGGCAACAGACGATAATATGCCAAATAAAGGCTCACAAAGAACAATTACACATAGAGGAGGCAATATCATGTATCCGGATCTGGAAGGCAAAACAGTCATTGTTACCGGCGCAGCAACAGGAATTGGACAGGCGATCGCCCTGCGTTTTGGGCAGGAAAAAGCTAATGTGGTGATTAACTACCACAGCAACCACGATGGTGTAGAAGAGACGATCCAGAAGATCAAGGAAGCGGGCGGACAGGCAATTGATCTACAGGGGGACATGTCCAAGGAAGAAGATGTAGAAAAGGTAATCCAGACAGCACATGACCATTTTGGAAGTATGGACATTATGATCAATAATGCCGGTATGGAGAACGAGGTACCGTCGCATGAGCTGACTCTGGATGATTGGAACAAAGTTATTAACGTCAATCTGACCGGTGCCTTCCTTGGCAGCCGCGAAGCGATTAAATATATGCTCAAGCACAATATCAAAGGCAGCGTCATCAACATGTCGAGTGTACACGAGATTATTCCTTGGCCACATTTTGTACACTATACGGCAAGTAAAGGTGGCGTGAAAATGATGACCCAGACCCTGGCGATGGAATATGCGCCTAACGGTATCCGGGTCAACTCGATCGGACCGGGAGCGATCAACACACCGATCAACGCCGAGAAATTCTCTGATCCCAAAGAAAAAGAGAAAGTCGAAAAGCTGATTCCTATGGGTTATATCGGCAAACCGGAAGAGATTGCTGCTGTTGCCGCATGGCTGGCTTCGTCGGAAGCGAGTTATGTAACGGGCATTACTCTCTTTGCTGACGGCGGTATGACCAAATATCCTTCATTCCAGGGCGGTAATGGCTGAGTCTACACACCTGTAGCGGATAAGGAGTGGAACGATTATGATTTCCCTGAACCCATCAAGTACCAGTCCTGCAGTGCAGCTGTATCCCGAGCCTGCCCAGGTGCTGGATAATCCGGCGTTATCTTGTTATTTTCTGCCGTTGATGTCATTTACCCATGAGCATCTGGAAGATCAGCAGGCGTATACCATCCATCTGTTCGGCACGGAGGGATTATCTTGCATATCGCCTCGTCCGTATGCAGAGGATGAGATTCACGGATTTGATTATAATGAAGGACGATATCGGTATCTGGGCGATCCGGCAGCTTTTGGCGAGTATCACAACGTCTCCGAAGTGTATGGCTGGCTGCTGGAGGACTTTAACCGGAACAGCGAATATTATTTGCATGAGCATATCAGTGCTGCCGATTATGGAGCCAATGTGCAGGTTGCGCTGAATAGTATCGCTACGTTTGATTCCCGCCGTTATGCGGAGGGGATTTACAGCTATCTGTATACGCGGACTCATTATCAGCGGACTGGTGAACTACGCCGAATCTCCGAGTTGACCGGTAATCAGGCACCCACCAACGACCATTTGTTGATGGATCGTCTGAATGCACAGGAATTTGGACAGTCACTAGTTAACGAACGTTCCCATCAGACCCAACATAATTATCATCTGCGACCGGAGATGATTGTTGGCGGTACGGAACGCAGCCGATTCATGTCCCCCTCGGGTCAAGGGGCTATATTGGCAGCATTCGATGCAGATACCAAGCAGGTATATCTGCTGAATCCGTCCTCCTTATAAAGTCACTGAACAAGCAAACGGATAAGCAACCGCAAAAGCAATCCGTTCCTGCTATCGCAGCTTTTTCCGGGTTGAAGATGGAATGCTTTATTCCCATAACAGCCACTAACCAAAAGTAGCTGTAGAGTTGCTGCGCACGGTGTGTTATCATCTAGCTGAGGTGAGTACAATGACTACAGAACAACCATCCCAGCCATCCGGAGAGCAATCCGTAGAGGCGAAGAAACTGAGCCAGGCAGAAGCAGCCAAAAGACTGCTGGCACAGAAGAAACAAAACAACCAGGGCAAAGGCCCGGGTGGTCAGACTGCAAGCGGCGGCCAGAAGATGAAAAGCCAGATGACCAAAAAGGTAAACAATCAGCGTAAAAAAATGGGAACCTAATTCTCTGCATCAGCAGAACTTCCCTGAGAACCAGTTCAGTATGACTGAGCTGGTTCTTTATTTTGTCTATATCCACCTGTGGTATGATAGTACGGAAGAATGACGGAAGCGGAGGAACACAGCATATGAAGAACTTAATGGTCACTGGCTATCGTGCGCATGAACTGAATATTTTCGGACAAAAGCATGAAGGCATTGTCTATATCCAGCAGGCGATTCGCAGCAAGCTGATTCCGCTGATCGAAGAAGGACTGGAGTGGGTAATTACCCCCGGGCAGTACGGTGTCGATCTCTGGGCATGTGAAGTGGCGATCGAGCTGAAGCAGCAGTATCCGCAGCTGCGGGTATCGATTCTGTCTGCTTTTGCGAATGCGGAAGAGCGATGGAGTGATGACAAGAAAGAATACTATAATGAGGTACTTAAAGGTATTGATTTCCATGGTATTGTGAGCAACCAGCCCTATCAGGGCATCTGGCAGTTCAAGGCGCGAGATGAACTGCTGTTTCGTAAAACAGATGGTATTTTGCTCGTTTACGATGAAGATGCCGGTGAAGGTAGTCCGCGTTTTTTCAAAGAAGAAGCACTGAAAAGACAGCAGGAAGAGGGTTACCGATATATCAGCATCAGCTCGGAAGATATTCAGACCATTGCGGATGAACAGCGCATGGAGGAGCAGTTTGAAGAGGGTTTCGAGGAGAAAGTGACAGATTCGTTTGAGGAGATATGATCGTATACTTAGCGTTATTAGATGAAGAAAATAGATGATAAAAGAGCCGCTTACGGTCTGTATTCATCTGATAATCGTCTCAGAGGGAGAGGAACGCCAATGATTGGAATTAGTGCTTGTCTAACTGGAATCGCCTGTCGTTACGATGGCAGAAGCAATCGGGTCAGTCCACTGGACGAAATGGTAACTTCCGGTCGAGCGGTGGCTTTCTGTCCGGAAGTGCTGGGCGGCATGAGTACGCCAAGAGATCCAGCAGAGATTGTCGGCAGTACAGCAGAGGATGTATGGGCGGGACACGCCCGTGTCATGACAGTATCGGGTGAAGATGTGACAGACGCATTCAAGCAGGGAGCACAACAAGCTCTTGTACAAGCGAGGCAGGCGGGTATCACCGTCGCTGTGCTCAAAGCAAACAGCCCCTCCTGCGGCAGTCAGATGGTGTATGACGGAACATTTACAGGAAACAAAGTCGTGGGTTCCGGATTGACGGCTGCATTGTTCCGGCGCAACGGTATCGAGGTGGTCGACGAACATACTTGTGCTGCTTTGCTGGCAGCAGAACAGAAGGACGGCATGGACTAATGCTGACTCTGTACAAAAGCAAGTTGAAATACAGATAGTGAGTGCTACCCTTTCAAAGCCAAAGCCAAAGCCAAAGCCAAAGCCAAAGCCAAAGCCAAAGCCAAAGCCAAAGCCAAAGCCAAAGCCCGACGTATATCAACAAAATAAAAAGCGGCTCTTCGAGAGCTGCTTTTTTATTTTGTTGATATACTAATTTGCACTTTATATTTTATGTTTTTATAAAGGGATATTTTAAAGCCTATACTCTAGCAATGCATCGTTTTTTCGATTGTTGACCGGATCAGTTTCCTGTCTACATAGCTTGATTCATCCATCATCCGGCCGTGTCCATCTACCATTATCCAGAGCCTCAACCCATAATTCAGACTCCCAACTTTACTCCACTATCAATCTGCGCTTTCACTCCAATCTGCCTTTCTTCAATAATTATTCCGCAAACGGGTAATACTATAAAGAATGCATCCGTCGCTACGATCTGTATGACGGACGAGGAATCTGAGAAGACGAGAGGAGATCATAATGAGTACACTGACACAAACGGGCACAACACTGGGAAATTATCTGCTGGATAGCCTGCAGCAGGAGGGAATTACGGAGATATTTGGCGTACCCGGAGATTATAATTTTACGCTGCTCGACACATTGGAGAAATACGAAGGTATCGGCTTTGTTCCGGCACGCAATGAACTGAATGCCGGTTATGCGGCAGACGGTTATGCACGGATCAAAGGAATCTCGGCGATGATTACTACTTTTGGAGTAGGTGAAATGAGTGCCTGCAATGCAATCGCAGGTGCCTACAGTGAGAATGTACCGATCATTCATATCGTCGGTACACCAAAAACACAGGCGCAACAGGGCAAAAAGCTGATGCACCATACGCTGCTCGATGGAGACTACGACGTGTTCCGGCGGGTATATGAGCCGATCACTGCTTATACGACGGTTCTTACCCCGGAGAATGCGATGTTCGAGATTCCACAGGCGATCCACATTGCCAAAACAACCGGCAAACCAGTCTACCTGATGGTCGCGATCGATCTGGTTACTCAGCAGGTGCTGCAGCATACTGCCGAGCAGCCGCCGCTTCAGACCAGCGAATCTTCTTTGCAGGCAGCGATTAATCATGCCCGCCAGCTGCTGGAAGCTTCGGAAAATGCGGTACTGCTATCCGACAGCACCGTATTACGTCAGCGGTGGCAGGAGCCTGCCCGTAAGCTTGCCGAAGCACTCAATATTCCAGCTGCCTCCACGATGATGGGCAAAAGCGGATTCGACGAGAGTCATGCCCGTTATATCGGCATGTACAGCGGTGCCTTTGGTAATCAGGAAGTGACAGAGACGATAGAGAATGCCGATACCGTGATTGCTCTCGGACTGATCTGGTCAGATACGAATACCGCCAATTTTACAGCTCAACTCGATATGAATAAAGTCATTAATATTCAGCCGCAGTCAGTGATGATCGGGGAAGCGGCTTACCAGAATATCCGCGGTGAAGATATGATTAGTGCACTAATTGAGCTGGGCTGGATGAGCATGTCATCTGTGCCAAAAACGTCATTCCCCTATACCGAGCAGCAGGGTCAGCTGGAGGAGCCGCTGAATACAAGCTATTATTATCCACGTTTTCAGCAGTTGATTCAGGAGGATGATATTGTCATCACCGAGACAGGTACGCTATTCTATGGCATGTCCCAGGTGCGTCTGCCGCATAATGCGATGTATATCGGACAGGGCGGCTGGCAAAGTATCGGGTATGCTACACCATCTACATTTGGCGCAAGCATTGCAGCTCCGAATCGCCGGGTACTGTTATTTACAGGAGAAGGATCGATGCAGCTAACTGTGCAGGAGCTAAGCTCCATGCTGGAATACGGCTGCAAACCGATTATTTTCGTCCTCAACAATGGAGGATATACAATCGAGAAATACCTGAATGTCAAAGAAGAAGTAGCCAAGCAGACCTATAATGAAATTCCTGGCTGGAATTACACTCAACTGATCAGCACTTTTGGCAGAGATGCCTATACTGCCCGTGTCACAACAAATGGAGAGCTGGATGAAGCAATCCGTCAAGCCGAACAGGAACAGCAGCATCGTCTCTGCCTGATCGAGCTGATTGCAGGCGATCCTATGGATGCGCCGGATTATATGAAGAAAATACGCGAGTTTATGCGGGAACAAGAAAAACAGCAGTAAACGGCAGAGCTTTCAACCGCTGAGAAGCTGGCGGCGGCATAGTATAAAGTTATATCCAGCGAATTATATTATTAAGAAAGGGCGCTTCTCCAATCGGAGGGGTGCTTTTCTTTTGGCTACGGCGATTTGGGCGTAGGGGTGTCACAGTAATTTTGGATTATGTGTGATTGTAATCACTCGTTTATGAAAATGCGTAAGCTATATTGAAAAAGAATCAATATCCAATTATTGGATTTTTTAAAAAATAGTTTTGAGTACAGGTTGAGCTCACAATATATCAACAAATAAATACTAAAAAATTGCATTAAATTTGAATCATTGTGATCTATGTCACATCTGGAACCAGGCATCCTAGGTATACTGAGAACATAAGAAAACATCTAATTTTAAATAATAAAGATTGTGAAATTGGTAACATGATATGGAATATATATCCATATGTGTCGGATATGCTTATAAATAAAGAGACAACAGAGAATACAGGAGGAATCCATATGAACACAACACGCGAACGCTTGGTATTGATTGGTAACGGGATGGCAGGGGTAGCAACACTGGAGCAGATTATCAAATTGGGCGGTGCCTACGACATTACGGTCATCGGTAGTGAGCCGCATCCCAACTATAACCGGATCATGCTCTCTTATGTACTGGAAGGCAGCCAGACGATTGATGATATCGTACTGAACAGCCATGAATGGTATGAAGAGAATCAGATTACACTGCATACCGGTGTAACAGTGACCGCTATCGATTCGGATACACAAATGGTCGTAACCGATAACGGCATGCAGATCCCTTATGACAAAGTCATTATCGCTACCGGTTCCAAGTCGCTGATCCTGCCTATTCCCGGTCATGAAAAGCAGGGTGTTGTCGGATTCCGTGATATTGCAGACTGTCATCAGATGCTGGAAGCAGCCAAAAACTATCGTACCGCAGCAGTTATCGGTGGTGGCCTGCTCGGTCTGGAAGCAGCCAAAGGTCTGGTCAGTCTGGGCATGGATGTAACGGTCGTCCATCTGATGGATGATCTGATGGAACGTCAGCTCGATTCCGTAGCCGCAGCTATGCTCAAAAAAGAACTCGAAAGCCAGGGAATCAAGTTCCGTATGGGTGCTCAGACAGCTGAACTGCAGGGCGGCGAACGTGTAGAACGTCTGCTGTTCAAGGATGGCTCGACGCTGCAAGCTGACTTTGTCGTAATGGCAGCAGGGATTCGTCCGAATATCGAAGTGGCAAAAAACAGCGGTATCGAAGCGGCGCGTGGTATCCTCGTGGATGACTATCTGCGTACATCGATGGACAATGTCTATGCCGTCGGCGAATGCGTACAACACCGTGATACCTGTTATGGTCTGGTAGCACCGCTGTTTGAACAAGGGATGGTACTTGCCAAGCATATCTGTGGCAGCGAATGCCAGCCTTATGAAGGTTCGACCGTATCGACCAAGCTGAAAATCTCGGGCGTCGATGTATTCTCGGCAGGCGTATTTATCGAAAATGAACATCAATCCGTGATCACTGCACGTGATGACTGGAAGAAAACCTATAAAAAGATTATTTTACAAGACAATATCATTGTCGGCGCTGTATTGTTCGGCGATATCAATGACTCGGCTCAATTGCAAAAGCTGATCCGTGAAAGTGCACCAATGACCGATGAACTGTACGCCGAACTGATGGGTACTGGCGGATGCAGCCACAGCAAGAAAAAAGCTTCGGTCGAAACAATGGCGAATGATGAAATCGTCTGCGGATGTAATGGTGTCACCAAGCTGGATATCGTCAGTGCCATTCAGGACAAAGGATTGACCAGCGTCGAAGAAATCAAAGCCTGCACCGGAGCAACCCGTTCGTGTGGTGGTTGTAAACCGGTAGTTGAGCAGATTCTGCAGTATGTACTTGGTGATGGTGCAGCAGTTGCTTCGAGTCAGGGCATGTGCGGATGTACTACCCACAGTCGTGATGAAGTCGTTGCAGCTATCCGTGAAAAAGGGCTGAGAACCGTCAAAGAAGTTATGAACGTGATGGAGTGGCATAATCCGGAAGGATGTTCGAAGTGCCGTCCTGCGATCAACTACTACCTCGGCATGATCTATCCGGTAGAATACCAGGATGAGAAATCGTCCCGCTTTGTGAATGAGCGTATGAACGCTAATATCCAAAAAGATGGAACTTACACCGTGGTACCACGGATGTACGGTGGCGTAACTACACCGGAAGATCTCAAGAAAATCGCTGATGTATCGGTTAAATATAATGTCAAAGCTGTCAAAATGACCGGCGGACAGCGGATTGACCTGATCGGTGTCGAGAAGGAAGATTTGCCAAAAGTATGGGAAGAGCTTGATATGCCATCGGGTTATGCTTACGCCAAATCGCTGCGTACCGTCAAAACCTGTGTCGGCTCGCAGTTCTGCCGCTTTGGTACCCAGGATTCGATGGGCATGGGCGCATCGCTGGAACAACGGTTCGAACGCCTGGACTTCCCTGCCAAATTCAAAATGGCGGTTAATGGCTGCCCTCGTAACTGTGCAGAATCGTGCACCAAAGATATCGGTATCGTCGGTAATGATGGCGGCTGGGAGATCTTCATCGGTGGTAACGGCGGGATCAAGGCTCGTCTGGCTGATTCGTTCTGCAAAGTCAAAACCGATCAGGAGCTGATCGATCTGTGCGGCGCCATTATCCAATACTACCGGGAGACAGGTAAATACCTGGAACGTACTTCGGAATGGGTGGAACGCATGGGGCTGGATACTATCAAAGCAGCTATCCTGGAAGATGAGAACAACCGTCAACAACTGGTAGAACGTGTTAATCTGGCACTCGCTCAGGTAGAAGATCCTTGGCAAAAAGTACTGAATGACGAAGAAACCCGTACTGCGCTGTTTGGCAAAAAGGTAGAAGTCTAAGTCGGATATCTGGTTCCAACTAACATTCAAACTTGCACCATATTATAAATGCAGAGGTATCATTACAGAGATATAAAAGGAGAGATACAGCGATGAACAGTGTACAGACATTTTACCCTGTCGGACAGATAGACGAATTCATGAGCCGGATTGGCCGGGTACTGGAATTGAAAGGAATCGAACTCGCCGTATTCCGTACGTCGGACAATCAGATATATGCGCTGGAAAACCGCAATCCACATCCCAAAGGCGGTCCGATCGCCGAAGGAATCGTATCGGGACATGTATTGTATGATCCACTGTATGACTGGCAGATCAATCTGGAAAATGGTCAGGTACAGGCACCGGATGAAGGTCAGGTACGCACCTTTGATGTGAAGCTTGAAGGTGGACAGGTCTGGATTGCTGTCTGATGGGCAGCATCCGCTCCGGAAAGAGATTCTGCCACGACCTCCGGTTAAGAACGGAGATCTTGAATGACCGCGCAGTGGTCGATCTCCATTCTTAAAGGTCGGTCTTTGGCAGAATTCTCTTTCCTCCGCTTGGAGCGGTAAGTTCTATATAGCTGCTGTACAGACAAATTATACTTTAAATAATTAATCACAAAATAAAAGGCACCATGTTGGCGGTTACCTTGCGGTAATTGTCAGCATGGTGCCTTTTTGGTTGACTGGTTTTTATTTATTTACGATAAGAACATCGATTAATTTGCCATTATTAGCACCAAAATACATGGTAACTTTGCCATAGGTATACATCATTACTTGATCATACCCTTCCAATAGATCGTTGCCCATGCTACTCGGCTTACCGAGCGATTTGCGAATATCTGCAAATGTACGGCCCTGGAATCCGGGTGGAACTATCATGATCCCGGACAAGGTGCGATTTGGTCCTTCAAAGAAAAAGACAGCATTGGGCATATTGCTCAGTTTGAAATATTCTCCACCCAAATAATAATCCGACCGCACAGGCGTACCGTAGACTTTTTGTACCTGCTGCATGGTCATGCCGAAGCGGAGTTTGTAACCGGGAATATAACCTTTTTTTAACATGCTGCCTGTTTTACTGTTCAGTGGCATGACCGGAGACGTGGATGCCAGAGGAGTAAGCATAGGTACGGAAGCAGTAGATACTTGGGGGCTGATCTGGAGCTGTGAAGTCAGGGAACCTGCGAGTTCCTTTTTATAGGGCGCCGCTTCCATTTCAGCTGGGCCGGCCAAGTTCACAGCCACCAGGGCAGTCAGCAGGCTGGCAACTGCATATTTTTTGATCATTGTATAAAATTCCCCTTTATTGTTAAAATAGTGAACACTCTTTTTTTCATTATATCGTTTTCTGCTTCTTCTTTCATACTTAATAATAAAATTAGTGACACAGCATATACATTTGCTTATAATGTAGCAGAAGTGCCGGGTATAACAGACACATAATATTAGTAATACAAAGTATTCCTCAACAGGCCGGCTATGAGGCAGGGGAGGTCAAGACAATGATCGCGCTGCAAAGCGTAAGCAAATATTTTGGTGGAACAGATCGCAGACAGGCAGCTGTAGAAGAAGTAACTCTGCATATTGAAGCCGGGGATATACACGGTATTGTGGGCAGCAGTGGTGCAGGTAAATCCACGTTGCTACGCATGATCAATATGCTGGAACGTCCCGATCAGGGCACCGTTACTGTAAATGGTGAGCGGCTGACCGATCTGCCGGAGCGCCGCCTTCGTCCGGCACGCCAGCAGATCGGCATGATCTTTCAGCAGTTCAATCTGCTGCATAATCGAACGGTTGGCGGGAATGTGGCGGCTTCGCTGGAACTGGCCGGTGTACCCGGAGCACGCCGCCAGCAGCGGGTACGGGAATGTCTGGAACAGGTAGGACTGCTAGACAAGATTAACGAATACCCGGCGCAGCTCAGCGGCGGACAGAAGCAGCGGGTAGCGATTGCGAGAGCGATTGCCAATCATCCGCGTGTACTGCTATGTGATGAACCAACATCTGCGCTCGATCCTCGTTCGACGTCAGGCATTCTGGAGCTGTTGCAGCAGATCAATGAGCAGCTGGGTGTGACGATGGTTATCGTGACGCATGAGATGGATGTGGTAAAGCGACTGTGCAATACCGTATCCGTTATGGAGCATGGGCGGATTACCGAGAGCTATTCACGGGCACAGGATTCATTTGCTCCAGCACCGGATTATACGCTGTCCTATCGGGAACAGCTGCTGGGACGAACAGATACAGACGCTCCAGCTTCGAGCGAAGCAGCAGTTTCACCAAGCGGGGTGAACGAGAATGGATAATACACGTACATTTGGCGAAATGATGGATCGTTATCAGTCGGAGATCTGGCAAGCGATCGGAGATACGTTTACCATGGTCGGCATCTCGATTGCAGCTGCTGTACTGATCGGGCTACCGCTTGGTACTCTGCTGTACCTGACCAAAAAAGGACAGTTGTACGAGAATCTGTATCTGGCTGGCATACTCAATAGTCTCGTCAATATTATCCGCTCGTTTCCGTTCCTGCTGCTGGTGGTGTTCCTGATTCCGTTTACCCGCATGGTTGTAGGTACATCCATCGGGACAGAGGCAGCTTCAGTGCCACTATCGATTATCGCTATTGCTTATTATGCACGGCTCGTCGAGCAGGCGCTGCTGGATGTGCCGCGTGGGGTTGTCGAATCGGCACGTTCGATGGGAGCTTCCGGTCTGCAGATCGTGTTCCGTTTTTTGTACGTGGAGGCACGTTCCGGGTTGGTACTCGGATTAACGACGTCAGCCATCAGTTTTATTTCCTATTCGACCGTAGTGGGTATTGTCGGTGGAGGAGGAATCGGGGATTTTGCGATCCGGTACGGGTACCAGCGATTTGAGACAGATGTGATGGTCTATATGATTATCCTGATGATCATTCTCGTGCAGGCAGTACAATTTACAGGGAGTCTGATCTCCAGATTGATCGACAAAAGGTAATCTTCTATTTAATAACAAGCTACCAGCTATTTGGGCAGACCGACTGTTGGACAATAGCTATAAGGGAACATCACAGGAATGACCAGTAATGGAACACGATCATTATTACAAATTAAACACGGGGGTACTTGATTCATGATGAAGAAAAAGACAGTACTTATTCTACTGTTCGCAATGACACTGCTGCTTGCAGCATGCGGACAAAAAGCTGACAATACAGCAGCTACAGGCACCGATACCAAAGCAGGCACAGAAGCAGGAACAACAGGTGAACAGACACTCAAAGTAGCTACTCTGATTCCGCCAATGACCGATATTCTGGATATCGTGAAGCCACTGCTCCAAAAAGACGGCATCAATCTGGAAGTTGTCGTATTGTCTGACAATGTACAGCCCAATGATGCACTAGCAAACAAAGAAGTAGATGCTAACTTTTTCCAGCATGTTCCTTACATGAAGCAATATAACGAAAGCAAAGGCTCCAATCTGGTCGCGATCCAGCCGATCTACGATGCGATCTATGGCGCATATTCCAAAAAGTACAAGAGCATTGACCAGCTACCGGAAGGCGCAGTGATCGCTATTGCGAATGATCCATCCAATATCGGACGTTCCCTGCAGATGCTTGCACAGGCAGGCATGATTACGCTCAAAGACGGCGTAGGCATGAATGCGACACAAGCGGATATTACATCCAATCCCAAAAAGTTTGAATTCAAGGAAGTCGATCTGCTGATGCTGGCTCGTATGTACGACGAAGCCGATCTGGTTGCCATGACTCCAGCGTATGCCAAGCCGCTAAACCTGACTCCGGTCAAGGATGCACTGGTAACGGAAAAAGCAGATTCTACATTTGCGATTACACTGGTTGCCCGTGAAGATAACAAAGACTCCGCAGCGATCCAGAAGCTCAAAGAGCATATGGCTGGTCCGGAAGTGAAGAAATTCCTGGAAGACAATTACTCGGATATCGCTGTACCTGCATTCAAGTAACATCAGCTGATGCAGCAGATGTTGATTCTGCATACAAACCGGTATCTGCGATAATATCCTGTTTCTAAAATGAAAAAAAGGCTGTTCCGTGACCAGTGATGAACTGGTCGGCAGGAACAGCCTTTTTTTATACATCTCCCTGGATAATACAGCAGTACCTTGTTATCTGAATCTAATGTTCAATCTGCGAATAGTGCTAATTATAAATTGGCTGAATAACTACATAGTCCAAATTGTATATCACGCTGTGCTTTTTTGCTTGCGCGGCCATAGGGTGTAGCTAAAGCTGATCACAAAGTCGATAGCCAGCACAATCGCCCATACCCGGATTACCGAGTTCAGTACAACAGTCCGAGAAGCATCGTCTACATACCAGATCATGAATAGCAGCAGTGCATTACCGACAATCCATGAGATTAGATGCATCATCCAGCCCGTACGTTCATGACGGGCATGCTCGCGTCCATACAGTTTTTGCGGTTTCTGTCCATCGGCGAATCGGTAAGCGAACCGTTCATCCGCCCAACGGATCATCCGGTGTCCATAAGCGAGTGACACCCCGATATACACAGCAGCAATCCCGTGCGCCATCGTAGCAGTAGCTCCATTGCGCAGATCCATAAAGGCTGCAATCAACAGGACCAGATCAATCAGCGGTGTACAGATCAGCAGAAAAGTACTCAGTCGCTTGGCTCCGAGAACATATCGTGCGGCCAGACCGCCAATAACGAATACCCAGAATAACACTTCACACGCTACAATCAGGTAAGCAATCATTCCCTATCTTCCTTTCGTTAACAATGAATGAGGTTCTCTTGTCTGCAATAATTGTAACGCAGCCATGCCATGGAACCCCATACACCGACAGGATGATTTTGGAAATGAGAAGGGTAAACCTGTTGATGGAGAGAATACGGTACCTTTCCACGATAAGGAGGAGAGAGGACAATTGGCTCTATATAGAGCATTAAATGACCACTGGATGAAAATCCCATCTGCCCGGTTTCTTTGTTGGCAAACTGTGCTATAATAAGTCCGAACTTTATTGTAAGCGTTCTCTTTTATTTGCATGCTTCCTTAACATAATCTCTGAATATTGAACAGGAGGATTCCCGATGGCTCTCGGAACAAGTATGATCATACGTTTACAGATGGATAAGAAACAGGTGACTTTTGGCGAAGTAGCCGGTGCAATCGGGGAAGCGGGCGGTGACGTGGTCGCGATTGATGTTATTCATGCCAGCCCCGAGAGTACGACCCGTGACTTGACGGTCAATCTGCCGGAAAGTGTGCGTGAGATGATCCTGCAATCCGTCGGCGCACTGTCCGGGGTCAAAGTAGTCAACGTCTCGGACCGTACTTTCCTGGCGCATCTGGGTGGTAAAATCGAGATCCAGCCCAAGACTCCGGTCAAAAACCGTGAAGATCTGTCCCATGTCTATACACCGGGGGTAGCCAAAGTGTGTATGGCTATTCACGAAGATAAGCAAAAAGCCTTTTCCCTGACGGTTAAACGCAATATGGTCGCTGTTGTCTCGGATGGTACCGCCGTACTCGGTCTGGGCGATATCGGTCCTGAAGCCGCTATGCCGGTGATGGAAGGTAAAGCGATGCTGTTCAAGCAGTTTGCCGATGTGGATGCATTTCCAATTTGTCTGAACACTACCGATACGGAAGAAATTATCAATGCGGTGAAATGGATGGCACCTACATTTGGCGGGATCAATCTGGAAGATATCAGCTCACCGCGCTGCTTTGAGATTGAGCGCAGATTGACAGAAGAGCTGGATATTCCTGTATTCCACGATGATCAGCATGGTACGGCAGTAGTGGTACTGGCAGGTCTGCTTAATGCCCTGCGCATCGTCGGCAAATCGCTGGAGACTGCAAAGATTGTCGTACTCGGTGTAGGCGCTGCAGGTGCAGCCTGTGTGAAAATGCTGCTGTCTGCAGGTGCCCGCAATCTGATCGCCGTCGATCGCTGCGGTGCGCTGGTCGCAGACGAAGAGTATCCGCATGAGATGTGGAACTGGATCGCTGCCAATAGCAATCCCGATAGACTGCGCGGTGATCTGACCGAAGTCATCCAGGGAGCCGATGTATTTGTTGGTGTCTCGCGTCCGGGTCTGCTGAGTATTAATCATATTCAGACCATGGCGGAAGACCGGATCGTATTCGCGATGGCAAATCCCGATCCCGAGATCGATCCGGAAGTCGCTGAGCCTTATGTACGTGTACTGGCTACCGGACGCAGCGATTATCCGAACCAGATCAATAACGTACTGTGTTTCCCAGGCATTTTCCGTGGTGCTCTGGACTGCCGGGCCAGTGTAATTAATGAAGCGATGAAAGTTGCTGCTGCGAAGGCGATCGCTTCGGTAGTCAAGGAAGACGAGTTGAATGAGCTGTATATTATTCCGGGGGTATTTAACGATCAGGTCGTAAAGCTGGTACGTGATGGTGTAATCCGAGCAGCCATTGAGACGGGTGTAGCCCGCCGTGTACCGCAAGAATATCGTTAAACAGATGGGGAAAAGAACTATATAGGATGATGAACAGAATTATGCATGATGTATATAGGACTATGTATGATTCGTATTCTATTCGTAAAGGAAGAAGCCGGAGAACAGGAGAGATGCCTGTTTTTCGGCTTCTTCTTTGTATCAGAGGGTATTTTCAGGTTACAAGTATTTGTTTACTAATTTCCAAAAAAAGGTGTAGGTAAACGTCTCTTTATCTACACGCTCTACAAAGTATGCTTTCGTTCATACAATAATGAATCCTGGTAAATCATTTCAAGGATATAAATCATGCAGCTGACAATTCCATCTTTACAGAGCAGCTAATTTGCTGAGGCTATAGGTTGCGGTTGTTTTGGATAGTCCTTCAGCGCTAATCGTGAAATAGAGCGTATCACCTTTTTGTTTGATAAAAGTCAGACCGTCACCCGCTCCCATGGCTCCAGAGTCGAGTTTGACGAGTTCTTGTTGTTTGGGTGTAAGCAGCTGATCGAACAGGATTACGCTTTTGCCAGTTTTGCGACTGATCAGTTGCAGCTGGCGATCTCCTGCATTACGGATCAGTATCATAGCATCGTCGATAGCTTCGATGCTATACAGCTGGTTTTTTCCTTTACCGGCAAGATCAAGCAGATTGATCGTCTCCAGCACGTTACCGGTGCCATCTTCGATAATACGCAGTTTTTGGCCGTCATTCAGGACTATCTTATTGTTGTAACTGTCCACACGATCAGTACTTCCCCAGTTAAAGTCTACGCTGGTTCTGCGAATGACCTGTCCTTTTTTGAGTAGAACCTGAAACAGCTGGCTGTTGATATGAGGTTCGCCGTAGGAATCATTGACCGTAATCAGCAACAGCCCTTTGGGTGTAGAACGAATATTGATATCGCTCAGATCCAGACTGGCGTTCAGAGAGGCTAATTTGATCGGCTTGTTGTTGCCAACAGTGCTGAATATATCCCCGTTTGCTTTGGTAACCGTGTAGGTTACACCTTTATACACTTTGCTAACACTGGAATAATCGTGCATATCAGACGCTTTAACGGTATGGGTAGCAGGGTCATACCCATCGTATTTGCCACCGAGCGCCTGTACAGCAAATTTAAAAGGCACATACATGTCCATCTCTTCGGAATTCGGATTTTTTTTCATAAAAGCAGCACCTTCCATGGTAACCTTTTTACCATCCAGCATAGCGATTTTACTGCCGTCGCGGACTCCAATTTTTTTGGACCAGCCGTTGAATCCGGCACGCTTGCCGGTAGAATCCAGTGAGTATTCCAGACCGGCCATCATAGCCGTAAATTTGAATTCGATATAGGGTACGCCGTTACGTATAATCACAGGCAACTGTTGATTATAGCCAGAATCATCGTCTCCATAGTAGATCCATTCGTACTTCGTTTCTGTGGTAGCGGCCTGTACCGTTTGGGGAGAAGCAGTGGGAAGCAGAAGAGCAGATGACAGCAATAAAGTAGTCAGTATTTTTTTATTCATCCTAATCATTCCTTTCCTGAGTATAAATCCAGCATTTATATTCGCCATGAACGTATTCATTCGTTCTATCGTTTGATAGGAAGCCTGAAGAAATGGAATTTCACACCGAACATTCATCCAGCTCATCAGATCAATCCAGGTTATCCAGATTGTACGTGGCCTTTACGGTTCCTTTATCAAAATCAGCGTAAGTAAAGTATAGGGTACTGCCCACACGCTTGGTGAAGTCGATCCGGTCGCCACCGCTCATTGGTCCTATATCTTCTTCAACGCCCTGCTGTTGTTCGTGAGTTAGGAACTGCTGATACAACAGCACACTATTTCCGTTCTTCCGGTTGATTAGCTGAAGCTGGTGATCTCGCGCATTGCGGATCAGCAGCATATCCTGATCGATCGCTTCCACGCTGTATTTCTGATCTTTGCCTTTGCCAGCTAGCTCTACGAGGTTCAGGGTTTGCAATACTTTGCCGGTACCATCTTCGATAATACGAAGATTCGTGCCATCGTTCATGACGAGCTTGTTATCATAGCTATTCACTGTATTGCTGCGTCCCCAACCGTAATCAACACTTGTCTGCCGGACCAGCTTGCCATCTCTAAATAGCAGTTGGAACTGCTGGCTGTTAATATGCGGCTCTCCATACGAATCATTGACCGTGATCAGCAGTAGACCGCCCGGCGTAGAGCGAAATTCCATACCTGTGGAATCTAACCCCGTCTGAATAGAAGCCAGTTTGACCGGATCTTGTTTGCCCCGACTCGCATACAGGTCGCCGTTCAGCTTGGTCAGGGTATAGGTAGTTCCTTTGTATACATCCGTAACGACCTCATAGGTATGCATATCATTGATCTGGTAATTATTATGCTGAGCATTGGGACTAACCAGCTTGCCGTCTAGTGCCTGCGCGGCGAACCGCAAAGGAACATAGATGGAAGAAGTATCCGTTTTCTTGTCTTTGCGAATGAGAGCCGGTGCTTGCATAGTTACAATTTTGCCATCCAACATGGCGGTTTTGCTACCATCACGAACCGCGAATTTCTTATTCCAGCCGTTATAAGAAGCGCGCTTGCCGGAAGCATCTATTTTGAGTTCCAGTCCCAGCGAACTGGGGTAATAGCCGATATTCACATAGTTGACCCCGTTACGAACGAGAAGAGTCTCCGAAATTTCACTGGTATAACCACCTCCGGCATAATGAAGAATGAGCTGCGGGGAGCTGGCTGCCTGTACAGAAGCTGGAGATATCGGCAGTAATAGTGCCGAGGAAAGAGCCAGAGTGATCCATATTTTTTTGTTCATGATGACAAATCCTTTCATTATATGAGGTAAATATTATATGTTTTACAATTATATGGACGAAAGAATGCTTATAAAGTTGCAACATGGTCAATTGGGATGGCACATTAGAAATATCTATTTCGTAGAGCAATGCGTAGCGGAGAGAAAACAGCAAAGATATATGGTATACATATATAGATCAATAACAGTAGGAGAGTGAGACAATCCAATAGCAGATAGAGAAGGGAGGCCATACGATGAATAAGCCGAAAAATGATGGTTCTGATATCGATCACGCAAAGCGGAACAAGCACGACAATCCTGCTCAGAGCACAGAGCAGCACAATCCACGCCTTGCTGAACGGAAGCGTAATGGAAATTCTACTGTACCCGAAATGCCGGAAATCAGTGGAGGTCATACGGCCTCGAATTCTCTATTCTGGAAGGATGATAAGGTAGCGAATAAAGCTGCTGATCCGGTTCAGCTGTCTGGGCGGATTGGTACGTTATACCGCGGTGACATCGTCAGTAGCAGCTATCGTCCTCATTTTCAGGCGTATTATTACAAGCAGTGGACCAACTACGAGATGGCCTATCATCAGCACCCTTCGACCGAAATCATGTATATGATCTCGGGAAGCTGCAGGATTGAGCTTCAGATTGAACGTGAGACGGATAGTGCTGGGTTATTGCATCCACAGAATGAATCTGCAGGAGACGATACGTATCGACAGGGAGGCTCACCAGCAGAGACCTATAAGCTACAATCCGAATCGGTACACCTTCACAAAGGGCAGTTCATCGTGATTGATGCCAGTGTCCCGCATCGGCTGATTGTCCCGCCGGATTCCACCTGCCGGATGCTAAATATTGAATTTGGTCTTGTGTCTTCCGGCAGTGATTCTTCGCTGCTGAATGACATGATCCATGAAGAAAAGGAGCTGTCTGCCCTGCTCCTGGAACCAAAAGACTATTATGTACTATCTGATCCCGAAGAAGTCTATTACACACTCAAATCACTTGTGCTGGAGCTGGATCAGCAGCGGCCATCTCCGATGCTGGGTGATCTGCTGTTTGCCCAGCTACTCGTACGTATCGCCCGTCTATATGCAGAGACGCAGCTGAGCAGTCTGCCACAGAGCGAGTCCTACATCCGGCGCAGCATTCAGTTTATGCACCAGAATTACGATCGCTCGATCCGAATGGATCAGATCGCTGCTGCGGTGAATGTGCACCCCGGTTATCTGCATCGTATTTTCAAAAAGCATATGCAAATTACCCCGACTGCCTATCTGAACGATCTTCGCATGGACAAGGCGATGATGCTGCTCAGCCAGACCGATATTCCGATCCCGGAAATTGCCGACTACGTAGGCATTGCGAGCCGTCAGTATTTTCACCTATTGTTCAAAAAGCATGCCGGTTCTACACCTGCCGATTATCGCAATCAATCCGATCGATTTGTGAGAGATTACGCTAGCTCCGATGATTGATAACCGAACACTTCAACGATGTATCTACAGCTGGCCAGGAATAAAGGTTAGGATTTTTGACACCTTTATTCCAAAACGGTCATGATATTGATAACGCTTACTTCCTGATCAAAAGTAGAATATAAACAAGCCAAGTCAGCATGTATTCGAAGATGAAAATGGAGGGTATATCATGTCATTCAAAGTTGCTTTTGTCGGTGCAGGCAGTATCGGTTTTACTCGCGGATTGTTGCGCGATCTGCTCACTGTGTCAGAGTTCAGCGATATCGAGATCGCCTTTACGGATATCAGCCAGTATAATCTGGAGATGGTGACCGAGCTGTGCCAGCGGGATATTCGTGAAAATGGACTGTCTATTACAATTCAGTCCACCACGGATCGGCGTGAAGCACTCCAAGATGCCAAATACGTCATCTGTACCATTCGAGTCGGCGGGCTGGAAGCTTTTGCCATCGATGTGGATATTCCGCTCAAATACGGAGTGGATCAGTGCGTAGGGGACACGCTCTCTGCCGGCGGCATTATGTATGGTCAGCGTGGAATCGCCGAGATGCTGAATATCTGCCGGGATATTCGCGAAGTGGCTGCAGAAGATGTATTACTGCTTAACTATTCCAATCCGATGGCGATGCTGACCTGGGCATGCAATGTGTACGGCGGAGTGAACACTGTGGGATTATGTCATGGTGTACAGCATGGTCATCATCAGATTGCCGAAGTGTACGGTCTGGACAAAAAGGACGTGGATATCATCTGCGCGGGTATCAATCACCAGACCTGGTATATCCAGGCGACGCATAAAGGCGAGGATCTGACAGCCGGTCTGCTGGAAGCTTTTGAAAAACATCCGGAATACAGTCGTACCGAGAAAGTACGGATCGATATGCTACGCCGATTCGGCTATTACAGTACCGAATCCAATGGGCATCTAAGTGAATATGTGCCATGGTACCGCAAGCGTCCAGAGGAGATTGGCGACTGGATCGATCTGAATAACTGGATCAATGGCGAGACCGGAGGCTACCTGCGGGTATGTACCGAGGGCCGGAATTGGTTTGAGACCGATTTCCCCAACTGGATGAAAGAAGAGCCCAAACGATTTGTTCCGGAAGAGCGCAGTGAAGAGCATGGTTCGTATATTATCGAAGGACTGGAGACCGGACGCGTATACCGTGGACATTTTAATGTGATCAATAATGGTATTATCGCCAATCTGCCGGACGATGCAGTTATCGAAGCGCCAGGTTATGTAGATCGTAACGGCATCTCCATGCCGCATGTTGGCAAGCTGCCGCTTGGTCCTGCAGCTGTGTGTAATGTCAGTATCTCCGTGCAGCGGCTGGCGGTTGAAGCGGCTGTACAGGGAGATGATCAACTGCTGCGTCAGGCTTTTCTCATGGACCCGCTTGTCGGCGCTGTATGTAACCCGCCGGAGATCTGGCAGATGGTCGACGAGATGCTCGTCGCCGGTGATGCCTGGCTGCCCCAGTATGGTGAAGCTATCGCAGCCGCCAAACAGCGTCAGGCCGCAGGCAATCTAATCCCAACTAGAGAGTACGAAGGTGCTGCTCGTCTCAAAGTAAAAACAGTCGAAGAGATGCAGCAGGATCGCGATGCCGCTACTCGTAATGCCGGTGAAGCCGACAAAGGCAAAGACCGCGAGAAAGTGCAGCAATAACAGGAACACCATATTCGGCAGACCGCGAGCAAGAGGCAGTCTGCCGATTTTGTTATATAATGAAGCCTTGCAAGCGTCATAGTATTCCCATATGCTTTGACATCGCCAATTGATGCCCGTATAATCAGAATTTGACTAAATGGCAATATCTTGCATTTCATTTTAGACGCTGCACAAAGGAGACAGACATGTGAAGAAATTAGTGATTATTGCTTCGACTGCAGCAGCTGCTGTGCTGCTTATTTTACTGCTCTACCCACAGTTCTCATCTCGTAGTCATACCGTCGTATCTATAGACAAGAACGACCCGGTGCACTTGCCACAAACGGTATCTGCAAGCCCGGCAGCCACCGAAATACCATCATTGCATCATGATGTACCAACTCCTTACCAACCAGTGTTAATAGAAGAAAGCAGTCACTTCGGGACAGGAAGCTATACTGGTACATTTACCTGTACTGCCCAAAATGGCAACGCGATCGATGTCACAGTGACCAACAAGGGAACATCTCCTGTGCTATTCAAAGTCTCACAAAATGACAATGACTTTGGCTATATCAAGCTGGCCAGCAAAGCGAAATTAACCCGTACCTTTCATTCCACACCTGCTGGAGACATCAGCGGTAATTGGAGAGTCTACGTTACCAATGATACCGGTGCCTATATGAACTTGCAGATCACTGCCGGCCAGTTCAAGGAACGCAGTTAACATTCCGTTCTATCCGTGGAAAAGTCCAAAAAATGCTCATGTGCTGCATGTTCAAACTTCTATTCCCGTCCAGCCATTACATACACAGCAAGCAAAAGCCAAATAAACAATAACAACAGCAATAAGAGTATAAGCAAGAGTAAAAGCAAAAGTAATAGCAAAGGTAATAGAAAACGCAAAAAAAGTAATAAAAAAGCTCATTATAAAACAATCATTAACAAATAAGCGCCGACTAAAGTATGCAATTGCACAAAACGGAAGAAAGGAAATAAGAGCCAGGACGACCTTTAAGCCTGGAGATCCCCTGTGACTGTTTCCCATTCAGGATCTCCAGGCTTAACCGGAGGACAGGCTCTTATTCCTTTCTGGAGTGGATGAATTCCCAAGCAGATAAATGCTGAAGCATTCGAAGCATTCGAAGCATCCGAAGTAGCCGAAGCGACCTACTCTGCTTAACCTACATAAAGCCCCCATTCCCAAGTGCTAACACCCTCCTCCTAGTACTCTAGCCGAATGGTCCATCTATCACGATGGTATTCACGCATCTCCCTCTCCACATGGAAAAAAGTGACAACCGGATAACAAATATTTAATACAAATTATCAGAATATTGATATACGTATCCATCCAAAAACTTTACGCTTAATGTAGATAGGTATTGGTGAAATACAATCTAGCAGATAACCAGCCTGCAACGTATACAATCAGATGCTGTAATACAGCGGCATCCGGTTCCAAGGAGGAGAGTATTCATATGTCCCAATCAACCGAAAACAAGATCAAATGGGGAATTATCGGCACAGGCGGTATCTCCAATAAATTCGTGGCTGACCTGCCGCACAGCAGCAATGGCGTCGCTTATGCCGTCAGCTCTCGCAGCCAGGAAAGCGCCGATGCATTTGCCGGCAAATACAATATCCCCAACGCGTACGACAGCTATGATAAAATGCTGCAGGACCCGGAAGTGGATGTTATCTATGTAGGAACGCCACATCCATTACATAAGCAGAACGTGCTGGATGCCTTGAATGCAGGCAAGCATGTACTGTGCGAGAAACCTTTTACCATCAATGCGGGTGAACTGGAAGAAGTCATCGCTCTGGCAAGAGAGAAAAAGCTGTTCCTGATGGAAGGAATGTGGACTCGTTTCCTGCCGCCGATCCGTCGCGCACGCGAGTGGATCCGTGATGGCAAGATCGGTGAAGTACGTCTGGTCAAAGCGGACTTTGGCTTCCGGATTGGCTGGGACCCGGAAAGTCGTCTGCTCAATCCCGAACTCGGTGGCGGGGCGCTACTGGATGCCGGAATTTATCCGGTTTCATTTGCCTCGATGGTACTGGGCGCGAAGCCTACCGAAGTATTCAGTACGGCACATATTGGTGAGACCGGAGTAGATGAGCAGTTCTCGATCCTGCTCGGCTACGAAGGCGGACGTGCCGCAACATTGAATGGTGCTGTTCGTCTCGGCTTCCCGAATGAAGCATATGTGCATGGTACAGAGGGTTATATCTATCTGCCGCAATTCCTGTTCGGCGCGTCAGCGTCGCTGTTTGTAGGTGGAGAAGAAGTGGAGACATTCAACGACGACCGCGATGCCGAAGGTTATGCTTTTGAAGCCGAAGAAGTCGGCAAGCTGATTCGCGAAGGCAAGCTGGAAAGCGATGTAATCCCACTGGAAGAATCCCTGGATATTATGCGCCTATTGGACAAAGTTCGCAGCCAGTGGGGACTGAAGTATCCGGGCGAGCAATAAGCCGGGTAGCCAGCTGACCGAATCATGCTTATAAGGTTAACCGCAAATGTGATAAATGTAATCGTACACTGACCTATAAAGTTGAACACCAAAAACAATCCCTTATTGTCCAACATAAAGGGATTGTTTTTGGCATATCATTGCTTGGCATTCTATTATAGAGAAAAAGGCGTGAATTACATATGCAAGCCAATAAAGTTCAGGAATACCATTCTGATCAATGGGCTAAAGTAGAATCTTTTCTTCATAAAACAGGCACTTTGTACAGGCAAAATATGCTGCAGGATTCATCCCGGAGAAATTATGCAATCTATACCTGTTCAGAGCACCAAATAAATGGTTTATTGATAAGTTGGCATAATTCCTTTCATCCCTATGCTGACTATATTACGCTTATCCTTGATCCGGAAAATCGGAATGACCAGGCAGCAGGTCTGCTGCTCGATGAAGCTATAAAGCGATCTGCCAAATCCTATCTGCAAGTGTCGATCCAGCAAGATAGCGATCCAGAGCCTGAATTTTATAAGAGCCGCCAATTCATGGAGGTCAGACGTACTTACACTTCGACTCTTGATATACAGGAAGCAATACAAGCTATACCGCCAACAGAATATACCGAGCATTACAAGGCGCTTTCTATCCTGAATCTCCGGGATTGGCAACAACATGACCTGGATTATTCTCGTCTGGCACAGAGGGTATATGATGACTACAGCAGGGTACATACGGTCAATCTACCAGCTCCTCTGGATATCCGAAAGTGGACAGAGCTGCTGCAGGCAGACGATATCATACAAGAGGGAAGTTATATTGCCTATAGTCCGCACAGGGATGAGATACGGGGTTATGCTTTGATGCATGAATCAGAAGCGGAGAACTGTGTAGAACTGGGATGGTCCGATCAGGGGGATACTAATGGATTGAGGTTCTCTCTTGTTCAGCAGCAGCTGCATCATGCCTGGCAGCAAGGCTATGTATGCGCCGAGATGGAGATAGACAATACAGATCCCAAGAGAATGGAGCTGCTGACTCTGCTTCCTTTTCACTCCTCTCCAGCGCTTATCATCTATCAGTACCGAAAGTAAGAAAGACAACAAAGCATCTGGCGACAGATACATATTCACACTTTTGCATGACAAAAACCAAGTCCACAGTATCCGCAAACTGTGAACTTGGTTTTTCTTTTACATGGATTATTTCAGACCTTCCGCCATTTTGATCAGTTCTTCCTTCGATAGGGACGGGTCATCTGTCGTCAGGTTGAATGTCGTATGCACCTTGCCTTGATCATCCGGCTGGGATGCCCAGTTCAAATATTGGGCAAGTCCCGGTTCCGGGTTGGCAGAGAATTCCAGAGATTGATTCGGCGTTGTACTGTAGAACATTTTGCCTTTGCTGGAATGTACTATGGACAGACTGGAATCTTTGGAGTTCTCAAAAGATATATTATTACTGTCAGAATGAATCATGGAAAAGTAAGAGAGCTGAATGGTTTTACCTGATGGTGAACTATAAATCAGCATAGGTACTTGTAAAGAACGATCTGTATCATCTTCCGGAGGTACTGGTGTCCAGGCATAATCTCGCAGCGGATGGACAGCCTTGTTTTCCAGCAGATTCGTGATCAGATGTACCTGCTTTTTCTTGTCATTCACATGGGCACCGCTTATATAGTACTCATCCAGACCATAAGCGAACTTGTATCCCTCCGGTACATAGCTCGGTGTAGCCACCGGCCCTGTGATAGGTTGTATGGCTGGGTACCAGCTGTCAATTTCCGAGAATTTATGCGGCTGATTAACGATAACCGTCGACCCCATATAAGCCATGGCGTTAAATTTGCTGCTGTGCACATAAGCCGATTGCCCGGGAGCCAGCTGGGAGCGCACTTCACTAACAATCTTTCGAATATCGTTACTCTGTTCTGGCGTAATGGGTTCCAAGTCATCGATCTTGTAGGAAATAATAGCTTCGCCGGTTGTAATGGAATAAGCCACGTTCGCTGCATAGGTGCCGCTGCTCAGCACAGTAATGCCTAGAACTAGCAGTACAGCCATCTGCCACTGGTAATACCGTCCGCGTGGTTTGCGAACTTTGGCTGCAGAGGTATGTTTGCGGGAGCGGGTCTGCTTTTGCCGCTTGGCGGCGTACTGATCAAACAGCTGCTCAATCCCTGCATCCATTTCCGGTGGAGCAGTTATCGTATGCACATTGCCGGACAGAACCGTCTGCAAATGCTGCTCCAGCCGTGTATTCTGCTGTTCCTTATTCATAGGGATTCCCCTCTCTCCGTATAGTATCGGGTCAACTGTTTCAGTTTGTCAGGATCTTTGCGCAATCTTGCTATAGCTTGATGGTGTCTGGATTTGGCTGTACCGAGCGGGATATCCAGCACATCCGCAACTTCCTGGAAAGAATACTCTTGATAGTAACGCATGATTACAACACTTCTTAGTTTGGATGGCAGCTGTTGAACAAGGCTTAGCAGCTCATGTTCGCTCTCCTGCCGGATCACGGTTGTCTCTGCACCGCTTTGTGTTATAGGTTCATCCTCATGGTAGGCAGTTGTTCGTAAATGGAGCCGGAAGCGGCGCCACAATTTGCGATTCCAGTTGGAGGTCTGGGCGACGATCAGACCATTCAACCACTTTTGAAAAGGTTTGTCTGTATTATAGTTCTGCAGCGACCGGAAAAGGGCCATGTATACTTCACTTACTACGTCAGCAGCATCTTCGCGCCGATTCACCAGCAGCAGCACGGTTCGGTAAATGTAATCTTTGTATGTCGCATAAAATGTACGAAATGCGTCACGGTCTCCCTGTTCCATCTGATGCAGGCAATCCTGCAATTCCAGTTCATTCATCGTCGTGCTCACCTCCTGATATGTATACTCTATATTGGTCCGCTATGCGAAAAAGGTTCGGTTTTGGAGAAAAATAATATTTTAGCCTGTCATAAAACAGATAGATCTACTCCAGCCGGGGCTATTTATATATTTTTTTGCTGAATATGTATATTGTTTGATAGAAACCTGTGATTTTGGTTGAAATACATAATAGAAACATCCTCGTTTTACATTACGCTGATCTCCTTTTACACAATACAGGATTTTATCCACTTATTTGGCAGGTTGCCTGACTATTTTCTGCTTTCGGTGAGACACTCCGGGAACGCAGTGGACCGCCTTGATCCCTAATCCTTTTGACTTGAGGTGTATTCAATGAACACAATGAATGCAAGCGTTAACAAATGGGTAGGTTCGCTGCTTATCCTTGCTGCTCTGGCAGTCTATATTATTTTCCAGACCCGGATGGCAGTGATGACAGGTGTTGTACTGCTGGCTGCGGGGATTATCATTAGCCTACTCACCATTCCGCGCGAACAGCGAATTCAGCGGGCTGCTTTTTATGTCGTGGCGATTCCGGTATTTTATTTTATCCGTGCGTTTATGTAACTGCCTGTAAATGACGATAGATTATCAAGAATGAACGAGCTGCACAGACGGTAGGTGTACCAACATCACAAGTACATTAAAGTAAAGCTTACTGCGAGCCTGTACCAAAGAAAGCCTGATCGTCAGAAGTGCTGACCGATCAGGCTTTCTTTGGCATCTTCTGTCTATATCATCGTATCTGTTTTCCCTGTCTATCGGACAGTACCCACCTGCACAAAGGTATTCCTGCTAGACAGACATGGGCAAATGCCTGATAAAGTTCTCGTGGGCGAACCCTCGCACCTGTTCTTCCGTATAATGTTTGAGCAGCTCATCAATCAACCGCTGCGTCTGACCTGCATGCTCCAGTCCCTGAATATGTGTGTAGATCCCGTCAAAATCCGAACCCAGACCGATATGCTGTACCCCGCCCAGTGCACAGAAATGATCGATATGTGTAATCAGCTGCGAAATAGTGACAATCTCGGTATCCTGTACAAAGTAGGGACAGTACACGACATGCACCATTGCCTGTCGACCAAACATGGCCAGCGCCTGTTCATCGGTCAGATTGCGTGGATGATCGAGCAGGGCGCGTGCATTGGAGTGACTGGCGATAGGGTGATCGGCGATTTCGATAACATCCCAGAAAGCACGCTCGCACAGATGACTCACATCGGTCAGCATATTATATTTGTTGTACACGGTGACCAGTTCCCTGCCAAAAGTCGTCAGTCCCGCTCCACGTGGTTCCAGTGCGCCATCTGCTGCCAGATTGGCATAATTCCAGGTAAGTCCTACGGAACGCACGCCGAGCCGGTAGAGCAAGTGCATTTTGTGCAGATCATTACCGATCGGATCGACACCTTCGAGTGTTAATAATGCACCGATCTGACCAGGCTGTAATCTGGCAATCTGGCTCCAGTCGGTGATATGTAGGATTTCCGGATGCTTTTCCAGTACTTCGGCATAGAAATAATGGATCTGATCCAGACAGGACTGGAACTTTAGCGGATCCGGCAGCTCAGGATCTACGAATACGGCATATCCCTGCAGACGTACCTGTCCCTCCAGCAGACGATTACGATTGGTCTCCAATTCTGGCGCATCTGTATAGTGAAGCTTGCCGCCGGATTCCCATATCTTATATAATGCATCACAATGAAGATCGATAACATGCATACTGCCCAGCCTCCCTAACTATTATTTGGAATATATTGTTTCTAATTACAACATATAAAGACGAGATGGTAAAGGGAGCCGCACAGCCGGGTATAAGAAGAGAGAGCCAGCAAAGATTCCACCAAAGTGAATTTCAAAAAAAGAAAAGCAAGGATGACTGCGATAGTTGAAGCCGTACGGTTGGTTTGCCTATCCCGTTATCCTGTATCCATACATTCGAGGTGCAGCATGAGAAAATGGTATCAACCTATACAATCCCTGGGACGACGATTATTTGATAAAGATCATGATAACCGGATCAAGTGGGCAGAGATCTACCTGGCTGTAGGCGGAGTATTGCATCGTACATTGGTAGAGGTGCCGCGCCGCCGCGCTGCTGTTCGGCGTCAGCAGCACGATCTTCCGGTCTCCCGTATCCGAGAGACACCGCTACTGCCAGGCGATATTATTTACACCCCCAGCTCTGAATCGACCTATTACGCCGGACATATGGGCATACTTGGACTGGATGGACGTGTATATCATGTGCATCCGTTTGGCCCGGTATTCTCGGACACGGTAGAATGGTATATCAAGCGCTTCTATGTAGGTGACCGGTTCGTCGTATTCCGCTCTAGACAGCCAGAGGCAGGAGAGCAGGCCGCTCGCTGGGCGCAAGAGCATTATCGGCAGGTGACAGCTTACCGGCTCCATACCGGTCTGGATAATGTTCAGCGCAATTATTGCTCCAAGTTCATTTATCAGGCTTACCTGTTCACCAGCGGGATCGATATCTGGGCCAAAGGAAGAACAAAGACGCGGCAGGGTTACATTTATCCCTTCCGTATCGTGAAGTCGAAGGAGCTGGATATGATCGCCAGCTACTACCGCGAAGCACCTGCCAACCCGTAAAAATAAGCTGCAGCGTCTCTAATAGACACTGCAGCTTATTTTGATTACGAGTATAGTCTGTTTATTGAGTTTCAGTCTCGGTCTTGCCTGCTTTCCAGCTCTGTATACTATCATCTTCAATAATACTGAGTGCTGCATCCGCGATATCCGGATTCACCAGCAGTGACTGCTGTACCCGCAGCTTGATATCATCCGCATCGGCCAGTGTCAGACCTTTGATCAGTTCGATAACGCCATCCACATGATAATAGCGCCCTTCCTGGATAATGCGCAGCGACTGGATATCCGCTACATGGCTGTCTGCGAAGATAGTAGCCGTTACTTTATCCGCTACATCCTGTGGAGCCGCAACTCCGATCAGACCGATCATATTGTCATAACCCACCCGGAAAGCGACTGCGATCATCAGACAGCCGATCAGCAGGGTTACGACACCATCCAGTAGTGCAAAGTTGGTCAGTGAGATCACAACGACCGAGATCAGTGCCAGCAGAGCACCCAGCACAGCGACAATATCTTCATAGAATACAAGACGTGTCGGCGGTGCAGCACGACCTACATTACGGAATGCACTGCTGACAATGCCGAATCCATGCGCTTCGGGAGCACGTGATTCATGAATAATCTCTTTCATGGCTTTGATCAGAATCATGCCGTCGACGAGAATATTGATGATCAGCACCACAATATTCAGCCACGCACCACTCGATGAAGCAGCTGGATGTTGGAGCAGATGAATGCCTTCATGAATCGTCTCGTAAGCCATAATCGTGACCACGATCACCGCGATCATACAGAAGATATTAATTACCCGACCAAATCCGGTTGGGAACCGCGGAGTCGGTTTCTTCTCCGAAAGAATACTGCCGACAAATACAAACCCCTGGTTTACCGCATCTGCCAGGGAATGCATCGCCGAAGCGAACATGGCGCCGCTGCCGCTGAACAGAAAAGCCCCGCCTTTGAACAGGGCGATAATGGCGTTGCCGATCATGGCGATCGCTGACGATTTGTTGCCTTTTTTGATAAGTGAACCGATAGTTTCTTTCTCTGTTACCTGAGCCACAATAGCCCTCCTTGCCTTCAATGAATTATGTATGAGTATAGGACGAATCTAACCGATTATATCCAAAGCTAAACCTTTCTCCAAATGGCTGTTAGGGTGGAGGAACAGGTGCATGTTCTACAAATAACATATGGATTGGGTCATAACTGTCATAAAATTAGCAGCTTTGGAGCGGCTTGGTATGCGGATAACAATTTGTTTTGGCGATATACTGGAAGGTTTTGAAAAAATATCGAGGAGTCGACATTTTTGGTGACTGATTTGGTGAGAAAATGCTTCGGAAAGAAATTCTACCACTCTCTCCGGTTAAGAATGGAGATCCCGACAACAGCTACCTGCATAGCAGTAGTATTTCGTCCACAACCATATGCTCAGGCACATACAGTCATCTACCACATGACATAACAAAATACCCTCTATCCACAAACGGATAGAGGGTGAATATGCTGCTGTCAGAACCACTTTCTGGTCAGCTGGATAAATTAAAGAAAGGAAACTTGATTTTTACCCATATTCTTCGCCTGCATAAGGGCTTCTTCGGCACGCAGGATCAGATCGGTCGGATGCATCAGCGGGTCTGGAGTAAGGATGATTCCGCCGACGCTGACAGTGATGTATTCGCCTGAATTGGACATATCTGTCGGAATTTGCAGAGCAAGTACATTGCTGCGGATTTCGTCAGCGAGTTCGAAGACCTGCTCTTCGGCACAACCCTGGATTTTCATCATAAAGGTGCCGCCGCTGAAGCGGGCAATATCGGCGCTGTATTTGGAACTGACTACATTCAGTACATCGCCGACCCATTGAACGCAGAGATCGCCACCATTCAATCCATGGATCGCATTGTATTCACGCAGATCGTCGATGTCGATCAGCAGCAGGGATACCTGCTGATTTTGCTGGATAGCGGTATACCAGTCATCCAGCATTTTCTTTTCAAAGGCAATACGGTTGGGCATATCGGTCAGCGGATCGGTAGCCATATAGCTCTGCAGCTGATCACTCATGACGGTGTAGGCTTCGGTAAGTCCGGCTTCTTGCTGGGCTTCGCGTGCGATGATCATGACAGATGGCTTGCTGCCATAGCTGATCGAAGCCAGAGTAAGTTCCAGCTTGATCGATTCACCTTCTACGTTCTGGAAGCAGGAATTATTGGAGATCATATGGATCAGATTCTGCTCCAACTGATCCAGATAGCTGATCATGTCCGATTTGAAATTATCCTGAACAAACTGCAGGAAGTCGCGCCCGACCAGTTCGCTGGATTGCCCAACTCCGAGCAGCTCGGCTGCCTGGTTATTGGAATAAATAATATGCCGATTTGTCAGGGTAAAGAAGGCGACCGGCGACATTTCCATCAGCTGCATATACCGCTGTTCATTGCGGCGCAGCGTACGAGCATCCTGGAGAGCCTGATCTTCGATCTGGCGCAATTGGTTCTCGGTCTGCTGGTGCACAATGGACTTGAGTTCCGGGAGAATATTCAGTTCCTTGTTCTGCCAAGGCAGAGAAGTAGACTGGACGACCTGTCTCCATTTCTCAAACGATTTGCGCGGCGACAGGCGAACGCCATCGTCTTCCTGAATTACCGCTTTGGCCGGATCGCCTGCCCAGTCGACAACTTGTACCACTTCCGGGCGGAACCAGATAATGTAGTTTTGCTGACCTGGTGAAATGGCCAGGTACAACGCGCCGGAAGCTTTGTCCTTGTAGGCTTTGGCCGATTCATATTCAAGACTCAGACGGGAAGTCGCATAAGCGTAATCCCGGGAACGGCTGCCCAGCCAACCGGCCAGTTCACGTATCTGGCCCGGGGTTGGTGTAACACCATACAGCAGCAGCTTATCCTGGTAGCTGACTGCAGCACCCGAAGCGCTCATGAGGCCGAGCAACGTTTCCTCTTCATCCTGCAGCTGTTCAGCGACACGTACGGCATTGGTAGCCCCGGTGAAGATGCTGGAGATACGCAGTGCCTGTTTGCGCAGCTGCAGTTCGCCTTCGTAGCTGTCCAGCTGCTGGCGCTGGTAGAGCTCACTGGAGAAGAACGAACCGAGGAAGTTGCACAGATTGCGCAGACGATGGGAAATATATTTAGGTGAATAGTGATGACAGGTAATCAGTCCCCACAGCTGATTGTCATGGATCAGGGAAATAGTCAGTGTTGCGCCTACGTCCATATTATGAAGATACTCGATATGCAGCGGAGATACACTGCGCAGCACGGACAAGCTGAGATTCAGCGGTTTCCCGGTCAGCGGCTGTACCGCCGGCAGTACATCTACCGGCTCATAGTTCACATCCACAATTACCCGTAGCCAGTTGCGCAAATACAGCGCCCGTGCCTGCTTGGGAATATCGGATGCCGGATAATTGTGACCGAGAAACGGCTCCAGTCCATCTGCTTTGGATTCTGCGATAACTTTACCATTCCACTGTTGATCGAATTCGTAAATCATGACTCGGTCATAACCGAGCATATCCTGAATCTGTTCGGCCGCCGCCTGACTGGCCTCGGCACGGCTACTGGTCTGCTTAACCAGATTGAAAAAGCTGCGAATCCATTCAAATTCATTAAAGATCCGGTCATCTTCCTTGGAGGAAATCTCCAGCTCCAGAATGATCAGTCCTTCACTCTCATGCAGTACAACAAAGAAATCAACGATCTCTTCACCGACTTCAATAGCGACTTCGGTATATTGCAGATCCGATGTTGCTTCTGCTCTAAGATCGCCTTTGAGCAGTGTGAACAGCTGCTCTTCACCAATAATGGCTTCCAGTGGCTGACCGAGCAGTTCATCGACTGGACGTCCCAGCAGGTCACCGGAGTTGGCACTGCATTGTACAATCTGGTGTTCGCTATCCTTGGTGACAGCGAGCAGTACCCCGTGAGGCTGAATGCGCCCTGGAATATGAATGGGTTCACGATCACAATTCGTCAGATCGATCGGTTCCTGGGTAACATATCCGCCATCCGTTAATAGTGAGCGGTTTAGCGGTTGATTTTCCTTATTTTGAGCATCAGACATAATGGATAGGCCTCCGTTCTTGGGTAGTATTTAAATTATGCGCTCAGCCATTGATCCAGCAACTCGAAAGTCTCTCTTGCGGAATGAACAATTTCCTGACTGTCCTGCTCCGATGCACCGGCTTCGAGTACCATTTGACGGAATCCCATCCATTGTTCGCGGGTGTCCTGACCATATCCATTAAAATAAGAGATCCCTGCGCCCGGTTCTACCGGCAGGAATTTCATCAGCTGCTTGGTGATAATCTGTCCACCCAGTGTGGAGCCTTCAATGACATAAAAGCAGCCAATCATCCGCGCCGGTGTAGAAATATCCGGCAGCTGCGTACAGAGGGGCAGCTGCTGCAGCTGCTCGCGAGTAAGTCCCAGATGCAGCAGATCCTGTTCCAGCAAAGCGGCTTTGCCGCGGATCGTCATATCAAAGCCCAGCTGTTCCGGCAATCCTGACTGTACCGCCTGCTGCTCCAGCGGCTTCAGGAATCCGTAAAACAGTTTTAAATAAGAAACATATTCCGGCAGGGTCATGCTTTTGTCCATCATGGACCGGGCATAGGCATTATTCTCAATCTGCTGATGAGCATCCGCCGTATCCTGTCGTAATTGTTCCAGTACATTTGTAGTCATCTTCATCGCACCTTATCTGAATTAAAATGGTTTACATGCTGTATAACAAAAAAATCCATGTCCTCACCGGTATCTCAGCATAGAAACGAACAGCCGGCTGTATAAGAACATAGCCGGTAAAGAACGAGGATACAGAGCAGGCTGCATCTTCTCGGTGTATCATCATGCCGGAGAGTGGTAAGGAATCATGGATTTCGAATAGAAACGAGTAAAAACAGACATGCGCAGGATAAATCATAGTATCAATACTTGCGAGTAACTTAATGTGTTAACCATATGAATTCAAAAGGCAGACCGTAAAAGCAATCTCTACTTCAGCACAATTGCATAAACCGTGCCTGACTATTTTACCATGTTGAACTGGGCAAGAATAGTTACTAATTTAAATATAGTTTGTACAAGTAATTCAGTTAGCTCTGGAAGAACAGCGGATATTACCATAATGTAATCTATCAGATGCCGACCGAGCAACCGTAGGCTGCCAGCTGACCAGAAGGCAGAGCAGCATAGACACAATTAACCAGATAGATGACTTGTGAATAACATGCGGCCGGGAGTAGAAGGCGAGAATATGGGGAACTGACGGTTATATAACGGGGCGTTAATAACATGATCTGGCAGCGAAGATGGTATTCAAAAGCTGTCCATTTCGGGTAATATGGTACTATACCGCTTCAAGCCGCCACGTTGGGATTGTGTAGAAATACATCGGCTGTCTTATAGCCGCAACACAAGGAGGACATACATATGAAAGCGTTTAAATTTGTAATGCTGCCTGCCGTACTTACCCTGTTATTGTCCGGATGCTCCGGGGCAGGGGGGAATCCTCCTCTGACGAGTGGAACACCGGCAAATCCTGCATCTGTATCTTCCAGCCCGATTACAGACAAAGCGGATACCAATACGGTAAGCATCCAGACGATGGAAGCCGCTCAAGCAGTAGAGGAGAACGCAGGAGTTCATTATGACGAGAATGCTCGAATGGCACTCAAGGAGACAATTAACCTATCCTTTGACCTGATCACTGCCATGAGCAAGAATGATTCCGCTTACATAACTTCTGTTTCTGCACCGGATGTAAAAGTTGATGCAGAGCAAAAAACGATTACGGTAGATGACTACGAGCGTCCTTTTCTCAAAAATATCAGTCTGGACAATCTGGAATACCGCTATTATTTCCCGCGTGACCCGCAGCATATCGAACTGGCTTTTGCTGTCGTCAGCCATAACGGGACTCCGTCGTATGAATTGGTATTTGATTATGTGAAAGGCGAGAATGGGCATTGGCTGTATCACGGTCATCTCAACCGCTGAACGGTAGAAAAACCATTGATCCGTATTGAAGACTGAAGGTATGCCAAAAGCGCTGACTGTAGGATGACAGTATCAGCGCTTTTTGGCAAGAGTATTATTTGTTGGCATATTCGTTCATTCAGGAATTGGAGTTGTTCGCTTTCTTTTTGATCGAGCGCATCATATAGAAGTATGCTGACATCAGACCAAAGCAGACAATCATAATCCAGATATACTGCAGAACCACAGACATCTCCATAGCTGCAATCCAGCGTAGACCATAGATAATCAGTACGGTAGCTACAGCCACGATCGCCACGAATCCGAGTACCCCGGCTATCTTTTCCTGACGGGAAGAGAACTGCAGATAGCTGCGAATATCTTTGCGATGATGAAGAGCCGTGAGCAGTACGTACACCAGTATGACCCACATATTCCAGCCCACATTCAGCATGACGAAATTGATCAGCATGAGCAGCACGAGAAAACCAACCAGCTTTTTGTAATGAAGATCCAGCCATTCCAACATTATATTCACCTCATTTTTATTCATATAGATTCAGACAATATCCTTGTTCTCGATATTGCGGATCGCCATATAGGCAAATCCCACACCAATTACAGCAAATCCTACAGATACCATCACAAAATCACTCAACTGAAAAGAACCAAAATCGCTCGATAAAATAATCGTAATAAATACCGAAGAGACAATGGTCGCCGGAACCGACTTGTGACGCATTCCGAAGAATAGAGGAATCAGGCTCATCCCTGCCGACCAAAAAGCGTTAATAACCAGATTCAGCAGATACTGCATGACCATTGCTCCGGTCAGCACTTCCTGAATCCGTCCTGTATAATGGTTGATCCCTAGCACGATGGCACCAGTAACCACATAAGTCATAACAATGGTTATAAAGGTAAACAGGAACACCATGGCGAGTTTGGCCGCCATCAGCTTTTTACGGGAGACCGGATACGTGAACAGCTGATTGATCGTACCATTTTTGTATTCATTAATAACGAGCCGGCACAGCAGAACCGACGAGAAGATCAAAAAGGTCGATTTGGTAAAAATCAGTATCATATCGGAAATGTCCGCATACGTATTAAAGCTTACGCTTTCTTCCAGATCGACAAATACGAGCAGGCAGGCAAATGTGATGATAATGAGCATAGCGAGACCTACACCCTTGAACAGTACATCGACAACCCGGTGCTTGCGGAATTCCAATGCCATTAATTTAAGCAATATGCTCACCTCCGGTCAGCTGCAGGAAGTAGTCTTCAAGGGAGTGCTGCTTTTTGTTCAGGCTGTCGAGTTCGATATCTTCCAGTGCCATCATTTTACCGATCTCCCGGGTAGTGATATCGCCGTCGTAGATACGGATCGTATTCGGTTCGATAATTTTGAAATTACCAAGATTCAGCTTGCTCTCCAGTACATAAGCGGCCCGGGTTGTATCCGCAGTGACCAGTTCGATGAACGCAGTCTGCTGGTCGCGAATCGCTGCCATGGATACTTCCTCAGCGAGCCGGCCCTGATGAATCACACCGATCGTATCTGCGATCTGTTCCATCTCTCCGAGAATATGACTGGAAATCAGCAAAGTCATGCCATACTCGCGGCTGAGCATGCGGAAGATTTCACGCAGCTCTCTAATTCCCGCAGGGTCCAGTCCGTTAATCGGCTCATCCAGAATCAGCAGCTCCGGCCGGGTCATGATCGCCCGAGCAATACCGAGCCGCTGCTTCATTCCGAGAGATAGCTGCTTGACCGGCTTGTTATCCAGGCTCCCCAGCTTGACCAGTTCCAGCGCTTCCTTGGCAGCAACCGGGTCATAGTAGCCCATATATTCGCCGTGGAGCATCAGATTCTCCCGGGCAGATAATTTGTCGTAGAAGACCGGATATTCGATAATGCTGCCCATCCGTTTGAACATTTCGTAAGAATGTCCCGTCATCGCCTGACCGAACAATTCAACCTCGCCGCTGGTAGGTTTGACCAGATTCATGATCATTCGCATCACCGTCGTCTTGCCTGCTGCATTGGGTCCGAGAAATCCGTATATCTCTCCCGGGCGTATATTCATATTTACCTGTCTGACGACTTCATGCCCGTTATAGGCTTTGGTAAGCTGCTGCGTCCGCAAAATATACTCCATCATCTATCATCCTCTCTCTTGCAGCCATGATGGCTACGGCTTGCTGTATGTTGATACTCTTTATTGTACGGAGGGGAGTTTGCTTTTTTCTTAATCGATTCTTACTTAATTCTTAAGCTGCAGCTGCGTATGCTCTGTTCGGATATGCTGCACCTTGCATGGACGATTAAAGGATAAGAAAGTTTAATAGTACATTTTGCGAAAGGATACCGTAAAAGTGGTTCGTACATACGGCTGGCTCGTAAGTGCAATCCGGCCGTTCATCTGCTCGGTCAGACGCTTGGTAATCGTCAGCCCCAGGCCACTGCCCTGATAGGTACGATTACGGGAATCTTCCAGCGTATACAGCCGTTCGAATACCTGATCCTGATGACTCTCGGCGATGCCTTTGCCGCGATCCCAGACTTCGATATGAGCATACTCGGCATCCGTATAGAGGCGAAGTCCCAGTACTGCACCATCCAGTCCATAGCGGATACTGTTAGAGATCAGATTGCTGAGGATGCGATCCAGTGCTTCGGTATTGCCCATAATATGTACCTTCTCTTCGGGCAGCTCAATATGGACTTCAGTTCCCTGATGGTCCAGCAGATCATAGAAGCTGAGCATGTTGCGCCGGCAAAGTTCACCAAGTTCGACCCGCGACATATCCGGCGCCGCATCTCCCGACTCCAGCTTGGCCAGATCGAAAAAAGCATTCACTAGTCCGATCGTCTCCGCTGACTTGCGGTGGATAGACTGAATAATCTGCTGCTGTTCACCTTCCGGCAGATCGCTGCGCTGCAGCATCTCACTGCAGCCGAGTACAACAGTCAGCGGCGTCTTGAGATCATGAGACATATTGGCGAGCATATTGCGCATGGAACTTTCCAGTCGTGCACGCTCCACGATACCCCGGTGATTCACATCCAGCAGCCGGTTCAGATCAATCAATAGCTCGCGAATACGAGGGTCCGAGCTGACCAGCAGCAGCCTTTCCTGTGTCTGCTGGTCGAGAATGGCATTCAGCTTGTCATGCACGTAGCGCATTTCCCGTGAGCGGCTCCGCAGACGATTCTGCTGGGAGAAGAGGACAATGAGCAGCACGAGAATCAACAGTAGCAGGAGGGCTATCATCATAATCCCGGTTCTCCCAACTTATAGCCGATGCCCCATAGTGTCTTGATATACTGCGGCTTGGAAGGTTCATCTTCGATCTTCTCCCGCAGTCTGCGCATATGTACATTGATCACATTCTCATCGCCGTAATACTCGTCCTGCCATACGCTGGCATACAGTTGGGATTTGGTAAATACCCGATTGGGATGAGTCACGAATAATTTGAGAATCTGGAACTCCTTGGCTGTCAGCTGTATGGGTTCATTGTTCTTGGTTACCGTATAGTTATCCGGATCCACGATCAGATTAGCCCAGTGGATAAGCGAACTGGCAGCAGGAAGACCTGCATCAGGAGAATCGGATACCGCTGTCGGATGCTGCTGTGGCGCATAACTGGCTCGACGGATCGCAGCCTTCACCCGTGCCGTTAGCTCAATCATCGAAAAGGGCTTGGCAATATAATCATCTGCCCCAAATCCAAGACCGAGCGCTTTGTCCAGATCACTGTTTTTGGCAGACATGATGAGGACAGGAACGAGACTGGTACTGCGGATCTGCTGCAGTACTTCAAATCCACCGAGTCCCGGCAGCATCAGGTCAAGCAGAACCAGATCGTACGGCTTTTGCATAAAGGCTGCCGCTGCATGTTCTCCTTCATAGACGGTATCGATGTCATAACCTTCTCTGGCTAAATAGGAACAGACCATATCGCTGATGGCGAGATCGTCTTCGATTAAAAGTAAACGTTGATTCATGAGAACCTCCCGAATAGATGGTATAGAGTAGACGAAGTAAATAGATGCAAAATAACGATAAAATGAAAATATGAATAAAGTATAGAGTATTCCGGCAAGCCGGACATTGACGATGTAATAGCTATAAGCTGTTTTCTCCTCTGGATCCGGCTGAAGTCTGCTGACGTACCGCTACTATATTAGACCAAAATATCAGGTGAAGGAACAACTGACTACATAAGTACTCCGATATCCAAAGTAGTACCAGGAGAGAAGGACTGCAACTTTGGCTCTTTATCATACCTGGAATATTGTCGAATCCGGTACAAAATGAGCAGGAGAAAAGAGCCGGAAGTTTCAGAGCACTAACAAGTACTGTAAAAAACGCTGTTTATTCAGATGTGCAAATAGAAATAACGTTCGCACCCTGCATGGTTGTCCTGTTGATGGAAGATTAAGTTGCACAGCCTTCTGACTACAATTTTACAATGGAATAGGCGGACATATGTAACCCCATACAGAGACAGAGGTTGCGATTTCCCCAGATACGTAGCTATTCGCTAACAGATATAGTAGCGTAGTACCTGTATTTTCCAAATAAACACACAAAGGAGACTAACATGACGAAAAAGGTAAACCGTTATTTCATCCCGTTTCTGGCTATGGTCTTGGCATTCACATCGGCGTTCTCCAGTTATGCTCATGCGGAAGTACAGAAGAACGAAGTTAATCAGCAGGCACTGGATCGGGCTAAGTCGGCCGCTGCGATGAGTGAACAGGAACGTCAGGAAGCTTTTGGTAGTATACCGGATTTGGAAAAGAAAGAAGCTGCTCTCTCAGAGTCGCTTGAATACAGTGCACATACTGGTAAAATTATGCTTAATCAGACCAAAGCTAAGCAGCTGTATCCCTTCTCAGATCGGGACATAAAAGGTTATGCGACCTTTCTGGATAGCCTGACTCCGGCAGAGACTAAGGAATTGCTGAGTGCCTATGGTGTGGATGTATCTGCAGCCGAGACTGGTAAGGAAGAGATTACACCACAGATTGCTCCAATTATCTGGATTGGTATTATTGCGATCGGCGTTATTGCCGGTGGAATCATCTTTACTGCCTTGTATTTCAATCATCAACAGAAAATGACGCTGATCAACAGATGTTATGATGAAGGTGGTACACCGAAGATCGACAGCCGTGACAGTAGTGGGCTGAATGGTACCACTAACAGCGGTGCAGCTGAAGGTGCCAATGGTTACAAATTCGAATGTGTGAAATAACAGATATAGCTGTACATCATCAACAACTTTGCATTACAAAACATGCTTCTATAATCCAGAAGCAGTTTACGCCTAAACAAAGGCGATTCTGATTCCCTGCATGTGATCACGAAAGGAGTGTTGATTATGGGACTCACCGTGCTTATGTACAGTCTGGCTTTTCTGGTTGTCGGAGTTATTGCGCTCGCCTTTTATACGACAGTACAGACCTACAAAGTTCGCAATCGTGAACTGGAATTGCAGCAGCTGGAGCTTCAATTGAATCAGCGGCCGAATGAACCGGCAGTCGGTTCGCATTCCTAGTAGACGATCCAAGACCAGCCATGGATTTGCCTTTGCTGTATACGGGGCATGAAGCTAATCCAACAGGAACCTGCCCGGTTATGGGCAGGTTTTTGCTTATGGATCTACTGTTCGATCAGCAGGAAGAGCGAATCGCCTAGCAATAGAATATGGCTGGTAATCAATTGGTAATTCGGTGCGTAATATAGTACGGTAGGAGTAAGAGCGATACACTACTGGCCAAAGGATGTGATGACCGTGAGTATAGATGCTCTCTATTATGTACTGTCCCTGCTGGTCGTTGGAGTCGTGGTGCTGGCCTTTTACAGTACGATTCAGAACTTCCGAACCCGGCATCGTGAACTGGATGTCCGGGAGATGCAACTGCGGCAGCGAATCAAATAGGCTGGATATAACAGGCTCCTGACATATGTTTAGGAGCCTGTTTGCAGAGGAAAGTTGTAACCAAAATGAGGTTTTATCATACGGGATAGTCATCATATAATGGAACAATCGGCGTTACAGGATACCAGGCTAGACATGGGAACGGGGCGCACTAGAAGCTAGCGGGAGGAATAGACGTGAATTATAGAGAGACCATCCAGCATCATATTCAGCAGTTCCTCGCCGATCGCCAGATCAACCTGGGTGAGCTATCTACTGCGACCGGAATCAACAGAGGCTCTCTGAGCGCCGCGATCAACGGCAATCCGCCCAAGATGCTGTCGGTGACCATGCTGGATGCGATAACCCATTATATGGAACTGCCGGAAGGGCATTATTATCCGTTATATATAGAAGAATCTTTTCAGGAAGGCGGTCACTGGCGCAGAATCAAGATGCTGCTGATCCGTTGTGCCGAGATTGGACGACTGGACGATATCCGGTTAATCCTGGAGCATGCGGCAGACGATCTCAAGCAAATCCCGCTTATTTTCGAGACGGCCGAAGAGCTGTACCAGAATGAGCAAAAGGAAGCGGCTGCGCTGCTATATGAATGTGTCATCGAGTGCGAACGTTCCAATCAATCGGAGCGGTTGGCTATAAGCTATTACCGGCTGTTTCAGATGTACAGCTCTAATCTAGAAAAAAATGTGCAAGCAGCGATGCAGTTTTTGCCACACCGTCATAAAATTGCAGATAATTTGGCATTGGATGCCCTCCTTCTTCTTTGTCACTTTTTTAGTATTCGAAAAGAAATGGAATCTTTATTAAAATATGCAGATGAATTAATAGTACTATCACACCGAATTTATGAAACAAAGGCTTGGTTAGAACCAGGTTTTTATACAACGCGTCCTTTTGTTTACTATTACGGCCAAAGTTACTTGGCTAAATCTATTTATTACAAACATATAGGGGACTATGATCAATTTCGTTTATACACAAATGGATATAGAGATTTGAGTTGGTTTCCATCATTGAATAAAAACGACAAGCATGAAATAGACAAACTTACCTTTTATGCTAAAGCGAACTTGCTATCCTTTGAAATTAATATAGATAATCGAAAAATTATTCCTGAGTATGTAGAATTCTTATTGGAGAACGAAGATGAAGTTCTAAGCGGTTTGACTAATCTGATTAGTGCATCTAATAGATATGACTATTATATCGAAGAGTTTTTAGTTCATTTTCAAAAATATCTTCAAGCCTCGACAGCTCCTGTATTTGAATCAACTAGGTATAAACAAGAATTTACAACACTTAAGTATTATGAATTCAATAAGGAGTATGCTTATTATTGTTTTCGTAAAAAAGAGTATAAGATAGGGTTAGAACGTCTAATGCAGTGCTTTCATAGTGCCTTGCGGCTGGATAACAAGGAAGGCATCCAAGAATCAATGAAGCTGTTAGAAAAGTATCGTCAGGAAGCTATGGATCAATAAACAACCTCAACCGAATAATCAAGCAGATTATACTAAATTTAAAAAGGTCTACCTAATAAAGGTAGACCTTTTTCTGTATATTTCGATATCCTGATTATATTACTGCTTGTCATTAGGCTTCATTTCCCGCCAGCTTTGCCCGTACACTGCGCGTAGCCTTCACCTTATCGAAGCTACCATACTTCTCCTGCACCAGCAGGAACGCTACACCTCCTAGGAGACAGGGTACCGCGAAGAACATAAAGGCATTCTGCGGCGCCATATTCGTCGCCAGCAGCAGCCCGATCAACACTGGTGCCAGTATCGCTCCAATTCGTCCGACGCCGACGCTCACCCCAACTCCTGTCGCGCGGATCTCTCTTGGATAGTACTCGGAAATGTATGGATTCACCAGATTCTGCGTACCCACTGTGCAGGCACCACCGAGTGCGATCAGCACATACAGCAGTGCTGTATTCGACGTCATACTCAGTAGAACAAAGCATACGGCTCCAGTCAGAAACAGCGAGACCAGCACCCTGCGGTGGCCGACACGCTCCACCAGATACCCGCCCAGCAGCGATCCGCCGATCTGCCCGATCGCCAGTACCAGACTGAACGACAGGCTGGACGTAATGCCGTAACCCGAACCCTGCATAATCTTGGGCAGCCATGTATTCAGACCGTAGATCATCAGCAGACAGCTGAACACCGCGAGCCAAAAGGCGAACGTGCTCACCGCGCGACTCTGCACGAACAGCTTCTTCACCGGCATACCCTGGGCACGCTGCTGTACCGCTGCATATTCAAAGTCATCGCTCGCCTGGTAATTCTCCTGCGGATTTACTTTGTTCAATATCGCCGCGACCGGCGCGCCCTGCTTGCGCACGATGTAGTAGGACAGTGATTCGGGGAACTGCTTCCAGAACAGCGGCAGTGCGAACAGTGGAATAATACCGAGCCAGTACAGGAACCGCCAACCCAGATTCTCCATTAGATACATGCCCACGAGCGCCGCGCCAATGCTGCCGATCGAGTAGCCGCAGTACATAATCGCTACCGTCAGCGCCCGATTCTTCTTGGGCGAATACTCGGTCATCAGGGAAATTACAGCCGGCATCAGCCCACCCATCCCGATCCCCGTGATAAACCGCATAATCGTAAACACCGTCGCATTCGGCGCTAGACCTGCGAGTAGCGAGAAGATACTGAAGAGCAGCATACAGATCGCCAGCACCTTTTTCCGCCCGATCACGTCAGATAAGGCACTCAGTACAAAAGCCCCCAGCATCATGCCTACCAGCGTATAACTGCCGATCGCCCCTGCCTCAACAGGTGTGAGTCCGTAATCCTCCATCATAAATGGAAGCCCGATCCCATATGTAGCAATATCGAATCCATCGAACCCGATCGCAAAGAAACACCATAAAAACACCAACAGATGAAATTTGTTAAACCGGCTATCCGCGATAACCTGGTGTGGCTGTATAGTACGCATCATCCGACCCCTTTTTGTCTCTATTTTGCATGTATCATAGCATGGGGAGGGAGAGAGGGCGTAACTGTTAATAGTGATAATGGGTTATAGGAAAAGGCTATGTCAGCTAGGTCGCCGCTTTATATGGGGACGGACTGCACCCCTTAGAGCTTAATCCGCGTTATAAATATAGATAGAATATACCAAAAATGTAATATCAGGGAGGTGATTATGAACAAAGCCGCAAAAGTACTGACCAGCATCCTATTAGCAATTAGTACCCTGGCCGTATCCTGGAATCATCCAGCTGCTGCTGCTGCAAGTTCCGATCCATTTGTCCAAAAAGCCAAATCTGTCTACGCAGGTACGTTGACCCGTTCCAGTCTTCTCATCACTGGCCCTTCTGCCAAGGAAAAGGTATACAGCACAATCTATATTCCGGTAAAAGACATTTTCAAAGGCCGTGCTAACCAGATTACCTGGGATAGCAAGCGCAAGATCGCTATAGTGAAAAAGGATGGTTCCGAGATGATCCTGAACTTTTCCGATCAATCCATCTCTTCCAGCGATCATCAGGTCGTTCTACCGGAATCCTGGGTAAAGATGCAGAATGGCGCAGCTTCTATCAATGCACTCGTATTGTCGTATGTCTTTGATCGATATGGTGAGAGTTACCACGATCTTCAGAGAGAACAGTGGAAGGAGAGGCTAAACTTTCTGGATATTCAGTATGTAGATCCTTTTCCCGGTGGTAAGGATGGTATTATGCATGTGAATTTAACGTATAATCAGTAGAATTAACAAAAAAGCAGACCTCTAAGCGGGTCTGCTCTTCTAAGCTTACTATAAGGATAGCTAGATATATTTAGAAAGTATAATAGCTTAACCACAAAAAAATCCTGGATACGAATATAACTTCAATCACACCAGTCGTAGAAAAGAGAGCATATCATTCAATATTATAAATGATTTTCCAGCGAAGGAGCCGGAGTCTGCTTATACGCGTCCTCTGTACCTACAAAAAATTCCTCGGCTACGGTTTCAGAGTCTTGTTCAGTACCGTCTGTTCCACTGCTGCGGACACTCTTACCGTGTATCAATTTCTGCGTATCGATTGGCGCTCGTTCTCCCTGTGCATTTACCCAGTAATACTGATCTTCTGCGATCCCTTCAGATACCTCTGGTGTTGAAGTCCGAAGGACACCGTCTGATCCGATAGGGAAGGTAGCTTTGGTGAGACTGGTATCGATCGGTGGATAGCTCTGCTGGTTGTAAATGATCTGTACCCATCCATTGTAGTTCTCCGGAATCAGGTAGACGCTGGCACGGCGTGAATTGGTGAAGATCATGATTAGAATGATGATTGTGATGAGGGATAGAGCAGCGAGCAGGATGAAGCCAGTTCGTTGTCTAGTGGAGTCTCGCATAAGATGACCTGCTTTCAAATAGCATAATAATTATCTGTACTTATAAATTTATTATACAAAATGATAACAAACTAGTAAGAAAAGTAAAAAGCAGTTTTTAGGCTGCTTTTTATTTCTTCATATTATTAATTATAAATAAATAAGTTTAATCAGATGATATATAAATTAATAACTAACACTAATTTATAATTAAAAGAAAATAATCAAATCATAAATAGCTTGTTTCTCGGCTATGTCTTTACTTAAACCGCTAGAAATATAAAAATTAATTCCATCCTGTAAATAATAATAAGCTATTGTACGGTATTCTGAGTAATTTACCAATTCTGATTTATACAGGTTAGGATCTTCATTAGCTTGGAGGTTATAAATAGCAGTTAGCTCTTTTAAATACTTTTCGACGCTTATATTATTATTTTGATAAATACCTACATATTGATTTAGAACCTGAAGTGTTTCTTTAATACTTTTTAATTCAGACGAATCTTCAAAGTTTTGCAACATATCCATATTAATCTGATCTTCAATATCGTTTTGGGTACTAGAATCTCCCAAAATAGAACGATAATAAGCTAGGCCTATGTTTTGAACTTTACTTTTATACCATCCATTTTCTTTAGCACCAACTAGAGCAATTAAATATGCTTTTTGAAGGTAAAGTGTTTCCTCAGATATTTTAGCACCCTTTTTATTTTCTAGTAAAAGTTGAGAAAGATAAGATTGAGGTGTTACTATTCCTGTCCAATCGTATTCAGCCAAAGCCTGGCTTATTAAAGGGTTTATTCCAAGACTTTGATAAAATGAAAGACCAAGGTCGAGGGCTTTTTTCTGATCGTCTGGATGAGCAGATTCATGATCTATACTTAGTGAAGAAGTATATTGTTTAATATGAATAAGTTGATCATCATTTAATTTGTAATTGGATGTTTGATAAAAAAGATAATGTTCAATAGGTAAAGAGTGTTTATCTGATTCTGGAATATAGAAAGGATATCTTTGCAACGGAGGCAAAGTTGATATTCCGTCATAACTGAAATTATCTTGTATAAAGTTGTTTGGGTGTGTTCGATAATGAGGACGTACATAAGTTCCATCTTGACGATAATAACCGTGTACATAAACCAGGTTATTTGTTGCAGTTGTTCCAATCGTATTATTGCCTTTATATAAGTTCACTACTCTAGAAGCTATTACTGAACCAGTGGGCACAGAATACGAAGTAGTGATAGGCGGGTAATTTTCAGGAATAGAAGGGACATATGTTGAATTAGGTATATAAGGTTCTGAGGGGGCATAAGTACTATCATTACTATAACTGCTACCTGATCCACCACCACGATAGTAGCCATGTACATAAGTTCCATCTTTGCGGTGATATCCATGAACATATGTTCGGGCATCAACTTGAGAAACAAAAAGAGAGAAAAAAGAAAAAAGAAAAATCAAAACTATAGACATAGTAAATGTCCACTTTAAATTCTTTGTCATACAATCCTCCTGAGTAATTAGACCTATTTATTTTATGATAACACATTTACATATATATACAATAGAGGTTATGATTAATAGTGTTATAAGAGTTCTACTAAAGAGTATACTCATTTCACAAGATAACTAAAAATCAATTAAGGAGAGATTTTATGCCAATAGAAGTTGGAATATGGAGAGTTACCAATGGAGTACAGAGAATTAATTACTCGGCTATTGAATCAGAAAAGAAACTTGAAGATATATTGGAAGAAGATATCTCAATTCTGTCTGAAGATCTATTGTTGGTTGGTAGACAGATAAGCACTGGATACGGGAAATACATAGATATGCTTGCAATTGACCAAGAAGGAACACTATGGATTATTGAGCTGAAAAAAAGTAGAACTCCTCGTGATGTGGTAGCGCAGGTTATTGATTATGCTAGTTGGATACAGACACTTACTTACGAAGAAGTAAAGAATATATATCAAGAGAAAAATAAAACTGCACTTGAAGAAGGATATAGTCAAAAGTTTGGGAATGAACTTCCTGAAGAACTAAGTCAGGCTCATCAAATGCTTATTGTAAGTGCTGAATTAGATAGTGAAACAGAGCGTATTATCAATTATTTATCTAATAACTATAATGTTCCTATTAATGCTGTATTTTTTCGATATTTCAAACAGGATGATCAGGAATTCATTACTCGAAGTTGGTTGATAGATCCTACAGTTGTAGAAGAAAAAGCGATAAGCAGTAATAAAGCCGTAAAACAAGAACAATGGAACAACCAGGACTTCGTGGTTAATTTTTTCGATGATAACGATTACCGTGATTGGGAAGATGCCATTAAATATGGGTTTATATCAGCGGGGAATGGTAAATGGTATAGTCAGACATTAAAGCAATTGTTTATAGGAGCAAGAGTATTTTGTATGATTCCAAAGTCAGGCTATGTAGGTATAGGAAGAGTAACTGCAACGGCAGTTCCTTTAAAAAAAGCAGAGGTGAAGCAAGAGGATGGGACTATGAAAAAGCTCACTGAATGTGATCTGAATGCTACAAACATGCTTCATGATCTTGATGATATGGAAAAATGTGAGTACGTAGTAGGTATTGAATGGATAATAACAAAATCTAAAGAATCTGCATTCTGGATATCTGGGCTGCGAGCCAATCAAAACAGTGCTTATAAGCTTAGAAGTCAATATACAATTGATAAGGTTTCAGAGCATTTTGCTCTTGATCAACAATAAAAGGATAGGATTGTAATGTATATAATATCAAATCTATTTACTATTTTATTTGTCTTGATGATAATAGGGACTATTCTTGTAATTATATTAGGATTGTTGAAATATTTTACGCCTAGGACAGAGGCATTCGCTTACCTTGTATCAGAACATTTTAGTATGCATAGCAAATATTTAAGAATCTTGATTCCAATCATCGAATTTATAACTCTTACTGCAATTTTTTTGTATCCTATACTAATATTATTTGGAATTAATAATTTGAATCAAAGTTCAGGGGAAATGCTCATAACTGAATCAGGTTTATTTATTTTTGGAAGTATAGTAATTATTTTTTTAGGATCACTTAATACAGAATTGAAGAAGATAGCATTTTCACATTATTTTATACTTCCAAGATGGTTTAAAACTATTATTTCAAGATGTTTTAAAACTAGTAGTTGGAGCTTTATTGATAGAATTTATATATTTAATCGCTTTAAAATATGGATTTATCAAATACAAGAATTTATGTTTGTTTTTTTAGTTTTTTATTTAAGTCTATCATTCTTCACATATTTAAAATGGGATATTAATACATTCTTCTTATCGTTTTCGCTGATTCCAGTGTTAGGTAATTATTGGGTTTATTATACGAGTTTCTTTAATTTAAATCGAGATCAAGAAGCTGTATTTATAAGAAGAGTATTTATGTATTTCTTAATATTACTTATAAGTACAGTTGGGATTTATTTAGAATATAAAAATGTTCTGCAATCTTCAAAAACATTATCTTCTTTTGAACTATTCTGGATGACAAGTTCTGTTGGACTTTATTTAGCTTCAGATAGAATATTAAAAGAAGTTGTTTCAGACTATCTTAAGTTCAAAGAGAAAAAGGCCATAAATTAATATTGTTTTGTTAGTATATTAAATTAAAATATGAAGAAAGAAATTTGGATGCTTTCTTGAGTCGCTCACTTAAGTATGCTATCATATAACCACAAAAAAGAAGCAGGCAGCCACCTGCTTCCCGTACAACGTTTATGGTGGTCATTCCTCCATCATATTGCTATGATTCACATAAGAGAAAGTGACCCGTCAGGCTGGACAACCTGTGGCGGGTCACTTTCTTTTTCTTTCGATATAGGTTAGCAGTGCAACAATGAATGTTGCAAACATGATAATATCGGAGAAGGAGAAGTTCATAGGCAGTCACCTCCTTCTGGAGGATAGCCTATGCCCACCACAAATTGAGTTGTACGTTAGCATTATATCAGATAGGAGCGTAATTGCGAATAAGGATGTAATTACGTATTTTTCATATAAGTCGTAAATTAATCATAGGAGAATAATCATGCCCTTACCCTCTGAACTTATCAATATATTCACATACAAACAGAAGTCATACAAAATGGTCCTCATTCTCTCTATGCTAGACGCAATGAAGGAAACAGGACAACGCCAAGTATCTATGATTCGTGTCCGTGAACATTTCCTTCAATGTTTTCAAGAAAGAGAAGCTAAAAGTCTTAGAGTGGATGGACCACCTTCGCAAGTACGCGCTTCCCGCTGGGCAGACGTGCAGTTGAATCGTGTACAGTATGTGATGAATACACCGATCAAGGCGTTATCTTCTATTCTAGAAGTACCGAGTGACCAGTATACTATCGGGTTTAAGCAGGAATTATACGATCAATGGGATCAGCAAGTGCTGGATGAGTTATATCAGTTTACTTTAGATGAATTAGAGCTATATTATGCGCAGCCGCCGTCTAGCTTTTCGTTGCGTGATGATCTGCTGCACATGATGACGAACTATCTCCAGGCTAAGACAGAGCCTTTTCGAGCCCATTTATTAGGGCAATATATGCGTAAAACCATTCCAGAGCATATTAAGTCGCTTCAATTCATCTATAACTATTTCCAAGTACAAGGGTCAGTAGGACAAGGGAATTGGGCGAATGTGCCTTGGATTGCGATTATGCATCGTCAAGTAACGGATTCTACGCAAAAAGGACTCTATGTGACTTATCTATTTGCTGAGGATATGAGGTCTGTGTATCTGGTACTCCAGTACGGTGTAACGGATATTAAGAATAAACTTGGAACGAAAAAGGCATACGAACATTTTGAACAGAAAGCACGCGAGATTCGTGCAATGATGCCGAATACGCGTATGAATACCGAAGATCCTATCTATCTTGGTGAGAGTGGATATGCTAAAGACTATGCAGCCTCTACAATCGCTCACTTTCATTATGAAATTGAAGACATGCCCAATAACGAGCAGATGGTCGATGATCTGTGGGATGCGGTAGAGACCTATCTTTCTTATGTACAACGTATGGGGGCAGCTCCAAGCAATGAATGGGCGAATAATTTTGAAGAAGTGGTAACTGAGTTGCCAGAAGAAGAACCTGATAACGTAGTGTTTGTCCGTGATATTGAAGTTAAGGAGACGCTGCACAACATCCAGGAATATATTTCGCAGCGTGGATTCTACTTCCCGGAGTCGTTAACGCATAACTTCTATTTATCTATGAAAAGTCGCCCTTTTGTGATCTTAGCGGGTATTTCAGGTACAGGGAAGACGCGTCTTGTACGTTTATTTGCTGAGGCAGTAGGAGCGACGATTGCTAATGGGCAGTTTCATTTGATCTCTGTACGTCCAGATTGGAGTGATCCAGCAGATCTGATTGGATACAAGGATTTGTCTGGTAACTTTAAGCCAGGTCCATTAATGAATGTGTTTGTAGAAGCCTCTAAAGAAGAAAACCGAAGAAAGCCTTATTTTGTCTGTCTGGATGAGATGAATTTGGCACGAGTAGAGCATTATTTTAGCGATATGATGAGCTTGTTAGAAACGCAAGCTTGGCAGAAGACTAGCAATGATTCACAACAGGCAGACAATACTATGCACCGTGGACGTATTGTCACAGCGCCTTTATTTGCTACAGATACACTCAATACCGAAGAAGACCAATCACGCTACGGCAATCTCGGCATCCCCGAGAATGTCTACATCGTCGGTACGGTCAACATGGACGAGACAACCTACCCATTCAGCAAGCGGGTGCTGGACCGGGCGAATACGATTGAGTTCAATGCCATCGATCTGATGCAGCTGCCGCGGATCGCTGAAGACAGCCAGCAGCTGGTGGAGGTAGTGCCAGTGGAGCAGTCGTTCCTCCGCAGCGACTATCTCCAGCTGATCGACGCACTTGGCGATTATGAAGACCTGACCCGCCGTACGACCGAACAGCTGGTACAGGTGAATCACATTCTGGAAGACATCCATGCGCATGTGGGATTCCGGATTCGGGATGCGGTGTGCTTTTATCTGGTGTACAACGAACGCTTCAATCTGATGAACGAGGAAGCGGCCTTCGATCTGCAGCTACTGCAGAAGATTCTGCCACGCATTCAGGGGAGCCAGTCCGGTGTACGCCGTGTGCTGGTGGATCTACTCAAGCTATGTCTGACAGGCAATACACGCATCCCGTCACCGCTCGAAGACGATGACGCATTCTGGAGACAGTGGAGCCGGGGCGGTACTCCGCCAGCAGCACGCTATCCGGAGAGTGCGCGCAAGCTGGTGTATATGATCCGGCGGCTGGATGAAGACGGGTTCACCTCGTACTGGGTGTCCTAGATGATCTCTACAGGAGGTGCCCATGAATCTGAATAAAAGCGTGAATCTATTGGAGATCCAGACGAGCATAGGGAGCATCTATCTGCAGGGCAAGCCGTATCATCCGGCAGTAGAGACGCTGCAGCTGCACCGGGAAAAGGGACAGTGGGTCGATGCCCATCTCAAGTGTACGTCGCTAACACCGGATATTGAGGTGCAGTCGGTGCAGATATTCTCTCCGGTAGAGGGGGAATTGGTAGCGTGGAGCGCTGGCGCAGATGTACTGCCCTGCTTTTACGAGCAGCAGAATTATGAGTTCGTGTATGAACGGGCAGAGGGTACGAGTCTGCCGGTCACCTTTTACCATGATAATCAGTATCTACGGGAAGCGGTCACGCCCAAGGGCAAGCGGCTGCTGTCGGGGATGCTTAACTTCCGTAACGAAGTAGGCTTTACCGAGCTGGAGCTACGGAGTAACGGGCAGCGTCTGCTGTCGATCGAGCTGGAGATTTTCCCGTCCAAGCTGGATTACAAGCAGGACTACGTAGCCCTGCTGCGTGAAGTGAACGAGCAGGTGTATAATCTGTCGTTCGACTTTCTCAAGCGTACGTACCAGTCGGTCTCGCTAAGGGACAGTGAACACCAGAGCCTGAGCGAGTTTTTCTCGATTATTTCGCATCTATTTGGTCAAATGGAAAAGGCGATGGAGCGAATATCCATCCAGCCGCATCACCAGATGAACCGCGAGCAGGAGCTGCGTAATGCTGCTCTGGTGAAAAGAGCCAGTCGGCGCAACAATACCTATCTGGCTCGTCATCCGCAGCATCTGGAGAAATTGCAGCGCCCATCTCTGGAGAGGGAAAATGGACAGGGCATAGGTAGCAGACCTCAGGATGAACATTTGCAAGCCGATCCTTCCCGCCGGGGAGTACTATCTATTAACGGAGAAGATTACCGTCCGCTTCGACTGCTCGATACGGTCAAGCATCTCTCGTATGATACGGCAGAGAACCGGATGCTGCGCTGGATGCTGGAGCGTATCCTCTCCAGACTGCATCGTCTACGTGACCAGTATGCCCAGCTAAACCGGCCGCAGAATTACCGCAGCCGCACATATGACGAGCAGTTCGTTCGCCGGGTAGATGGGATGATCTCGCGGATGGAGCGGATGCTGTCTGCCAACTGGCTGCAGCAGCTGTCCCCGATGCGCAGCATGAGTCTCAGTCTGGTCATGCAGATGGCGCCGGGCTACCGGGAGATGTACCGATATTATCTGACCCTGCTCAAAGGACTATCGATCCAGAGCGACCTACTGCGCCTGTCCATGAAGGAAATTTCGGAGTTGTACGAATACTGGTGCTTCCTCAAGCTGAATGAACTGCTTAGCCGTAAATACCAGTTGGTTCGCCAGAATGTGATTCGGCTGAATCACTCCGGTCTGTTCGTAACACTGGATCGGGGGCAGCGTTCACGGATGGAATATGTGAATCCGCGCAGCGGCGAGACATTTGTGCTGTATTATAACAGTGCGCCGGATAGACAGGGCACGCCGACACTGCCGCAGCGACCGGATAATGTACTTTCGTTGCGGAAAGTGGACGCTGGACAGGAAAAGGAATACAGCTTTATTTTCGATGCCAAATACAAATTGAATGTAGCCGAAGAAGGATCTGCCTACCGGGCAAGCTATGGTCAGCCGGGACCGCAGGAAGAAGACATCAACACGATGCACCGCTACCGGGATGCGATTGTGCACGGAGTGAACGAGCAGAATTCGCCTGCAATTGATCCAGTGATAGCTACAGAACAAGGTGCAGCTGAACAGGAGCCGAAGACTTCATTTTCCAATAAAGATAAGTCAGAGCATGATTCCGAAGCAACTATTAGCGATCTTGGAGAAAATACAATATCTCCCCGTATCCGCTATGAACGCAGCATGTACGGCGCATATGTACTATTCCCGTATGGTAACGAAGAAGAGTACCGTCAGCATCACTTTTACAAAAGTGTACGTCGGATCAATGTAGGTGCGCTTCCTTTCCTGCCGAATGCGACAACGCTGGTAGAGGAATTCCTGGACGAACTTATTCAGGATAGCCCGGAAAAGGCATACGAACGATCCACTACGCCGCGCGGTACAGAAGAGTACTATGCCAACAAGCTCGTCACCCGCAATATGATCGTCGGATCGGTACGTGGACCGGAGCAGGTAGAACTGGCATTAACACATGGATTCTACCATGTGCCGCTCAAGAACTTTACCAATTCACAGGTCATTACCCAGCTCGAATATGTCGCTATGTACCAGTCCAAACGCAAGTTCGGCGCACTTGGTCAAGCCGGTATCCACTATTACGGACGCATCACCGGCTGGCAGATTATGCAGCGCCGGGACATTACCGAGATTCCGTCAGACGAGCGACGAGACGACCAATTGTATGTCAAATTTACTGTAGAGCGCTGGCAGGAACGTAACGAGCCGATTACACTCGGCGGACAGGGCATCTATACACTACTGTATACGAGCAAGTACATCTTCGACCGCGCCCATGAACTAGCCGAACTGCGCCTCGAATCCGACGAAGACCTGAGACAATGGCGCGAGAAACGCAGACAGGGTCAGGTAAAAGTAGTACTGGATAACGAGTATGTCGATCTGGCACAGCGTGTAATAGACGTATCCGTAGAAGAGCAGAAGTAGCAAGAGAAAAAAATAGCCGTAATATGGACCATGCTATTGACATGGTAACGCCCATAAAGCGGATAATCTTTGTAGTGCTTGTAGTGCTTGTAGTGCTTGTAGTGCTTGTAGTGCTTGTAGTGCTTGTAGTGCTTGTAGTGCTTGTAGTGCTTGTAGTGCTTGTAGTGCTTGTAGTGCTTGTAGTGCTTGTAGTGCTTGTAGTGCTTGTAAAGTTAATAAACTAAACCCTTCCACAAATAAATCCAAGCACAGAGCGGAGCAAAGGGAATAGAGGCAAAGGACGACATTTAAGCCTGGAGATCCACCTTTACATATTAACCATTCAGATCTCCAGGCTTAACCGGAGGACGTGCCTCTATTCCTTTGCAAAGCGCATTGACCCAACAAGCGTCTATTCCTTTGCAAAGTATATCGTCCCAACAAAGAGCAAACACCACAACGAAACTCAACATCGAAGCAACTTCTGCAAAATAAATACACGCCCGCCCTACCACTTCCAAATCACCCAAAGCAACAGCCCCAGCACAACAAACGCTATCACCGGATTCATAAACTTGGTCAACCAGATCGCCATAGTAAATGTTGCGATAGTCAGGTACCCCAGCCACTCCTGATGTTGGAACTTTTTGCGATGATACAGCAGATGCACATAGCCGATCGGCGGAGTCAGGAGACAGAGTACGCAGAGAAATCCCGGGCGCAAATACCATTTTGTTTTCATATGTATATACCTCCAAATACTTGTTCAAGTAAGCGGTGATGCCAGAATTCAGCTTCTCGCTACTATTACCCATCATAATATGGAAATAACACCCATATCAAATCGACCCGGTTCGTGCAATTATACATGCGGCCGGGCTTTTTTATGCATAAATGATAGTGTAATCGGGAACCAGCAGTCTTCTGTAACATCCTGTGATATCGTTTTTCGGGCATGATCTCATCCTATGCTTTAGTCTGTGAAAGTGTCTGGTGATCTATCGACTATTGGACTTTATCTGTCCGACTGCTTCGTTTCGCCAAATTTCTTGCTAAATAGCACGTTTGCTGGAATAGCAGAGGATAATAAGATACTTTCATGTGGATATAAAAATAAAGGCGTAATAAGAATACTCTTCATTAGGTTTTCTAATTATAATCCATATTTTACAATATACTCCACTCATTGAGTGTCCTATAATCAACGCTGAGGAGGTGATTCGAAAGGGGAAGCAGCACAGAATACATCAAAATAGAAAACGCTTACCGGAAAGGTTGGGCTCGACTCCACACAAATTTCCCAGAAAGAAAGGTGAATGGATTGAAGTCTAAAAAAGGATTCTGGCAAGGTTTCAAGTATACGATGGCTGCGTCACTGCTGGCAGGAAGTTTATTGCCGGCGATGTATGGACCGACAGCTTATGCAGAGGCTCATGTGGATAATCCGTTTATTGGAGCGACCGGATACGTGAATCCGGATTACGCCAAAGAAGTTGACGGTTCGATCGCCAGAGTCAGTGATCCTGCGCTCAAGGGTAAAATGCAGACGGTCAAATCCTATCCAACTGCCGTATGGCTGGACCGGATTGATGCGATCAAAGGTGGAGCGGCTAATGCCGGACGTCTCAGCCTTGAACAGCATCTGGATGCCGCACTGGCTCAAAAGAAAGGCAATACCCCGATTACAGCAAGCTTTGTCATCTATGATCTGCCGGGACGGGATTGCCATGCACTGGCATCTAACGGTGAGCTTCCTTTGACCCAGGAGGCACTGCAGCGCTACAAAACCGAATATATTGATGTAATCGCCAAGACTTTTGCGAATCCCAAGTACCAGGATATTCGCATCGTCAACGTGATTGAACCGGACAGTCTGCCGAATCTGGTCACCAACCTGAGTGATGCCCGCTGCGCAGCAGCCAACTCCAGCGGTATCTATGTCGAAGGCGTGCAGTATGCGCTGAATAAGCTTCATGCGATCCCTAATACCTACAATTATCTGGATATCGGTCACTCGGGCTGGTTGGGTTGGGATAACAACCGGTCAGCGACAATCACATTGTTCACCAATGTGGTTCGTAATACAACAGCCGGATTGTCCAGCATTGACGGCTTCATTACCAATACAGCGAATACAACACCGCTGAATGAGCCGAATCTGCCGAACCCGGATCTAAATATCGGCGGACAGCCGATCAAGTCATCCAAGTACTATGAATGGAATCCGTACTTTGACGAGTCGGACTTCACTGCAGCATTGTACTCCGAGTTCGTTCGTGCCGGATTCCCGAGTGGTATCGGCATGCTGATCGATACCGGACGCAATGGCTGGGGTGGACCGAATCGTCCGGCAATGGCATCGGGCAGCGACATCAATACGTATGTCAATTCCGGCCGTGTCGACCGCCGTGCTCACCGGGGCAACTGGTGTAACAACAGCGGAGCGGGTCTGGGTACACCGCCGACTGCTGCACCTGCCGCTCATCTGGATGCCTATGTATGGGTCAAACCTCCGGGTGAATCCGATGGCTCCAGCTCCCTGATTCCGAATAATGAAGGCAAAGGCTTTGACCGTATGTGTGATCCAACCTACACTACAGCAGACGGCGTACTGACTGGCGCACTGCCAAATGCTCCGATCTCCGGTGCATGGTTCCATGACCAGTTCGTGATGCTGATCAATAATGCTTATCCTGCACTGGGTGCATCCACACCGGTAACACCTCCGGTTGTAACTGTGCCGACTGTACCAACAGGGCTGAAAGCAGCTGCCGCTGATACACAGGTGAAGCTGAACTGGTCATCCGTAACAGGAGCCGATCACTATGTAGTCAAAAGAGCCACCAGCGAGAGCGGTCCTTTTACGACCGTAGGCAGCAAAGTTACGACCACGCTGTACACTGACAAAGCAGTAACCAATGGCACTACCTATTATTACAAAGTGAGCGCCGTAAACACTGCAGGTACCAGCGCTGACTCTGCAGCCGTAAGTGCCAAACCGGTCGCTGTTGTTGTGGTGCCTCCTGTTGATCCGGAACCCAATCCGAACCCGAACCCTAACCCTACACCAACTCCGACAGGCAGCTTGAGCGTGCAGTATCGTGCAGCAGATACGAATGCATCGGATATGCAGATGAAGCCGTTTTTCAATATCAAGAATAACGGTACGACACCTGTGAATCTGAGCGATCTGAAGCTGCGTTACTACTTTACCTCAGAAGGTTCCCAGGAGATGAGTTCCTGGATCGACTGGGCCAAGGTAGGACAGGATAATATCACGCGTACTTTTGGTAATGGATATGTAGAGCTGAGCTTCAGCAGCGCAGCCGGTACATTACAGCCGGGTGGTGAGAGCGGAGAGATTCAGCTGCGCATGGCCAAATCCGACTGGTCCGTGATGGATGAAAGTAACGATTATTCCTTTGATGCATCCAAGACGAGCTATACCGACTGGAACAAAGTCACTCTATATCAGGACGGTAAACTGGTCTGGGGTATGGAGCCTTAAAATTGAGGTGATAAAGGGTAAGATGAATAGCGATAGAAATATGCATAATGAGCAGAGAGCATAACGAGAATGATAAATAAAGATCGGAGGCTTGAGATGCTGTTTGATTTCAAGCCTCTTTTCGTACTTCCGAGTGACTGTGTTAAAATAGTAACCGAATATGATCGGATCGTCTGCTAGCTGCCTGAGCAAAGGGAAGTAGACAGGGGCACGCACATATTCATTTACTATATAGGAAAGGAGCATATATTAATGGAATTTGTATATGCTGTCCTGCAGGGACTCGGTATGATCTTTATTGTGCTCGCTGTATTTGTAGCCGTCACCTTGTTTCGCCTTTGGCACAGGAAAAATAGATCCTGATCATGGAGCGGCTAAAAAATGTTGTTATTCATGGTCATGGACTATCCTGTTCGTTCAATAGTATGCAGCTATAAAATCTTGCATACATTATAATAGAAGAAACACATTCCAATCTGCCTATTCTCCCTTCCAAACGCCGCTGAAAGGAGCCATTCGGTCGAATGGTTCTTCTCATATAACGCCTGCATATGGACGATATTAAAGTATCTGCTGTCCAATTCTCTTCTTATACCTGCATTCTTGCAATTATAAGGGTACTTCATCGAATCAAAGCCTGCTTTCGGCTTGCTGATTCAGTCGGGTAGATAGAATCATCAGGGACTTTTTTACCTGAGCAGCCACCCACATTATCGATAACTTGCCTGATTCTGAACAAGTGCTTCACAACTTTGTCCCAATAACCCCCTTCCTTGTTCCTAAGTTACCGCTCCATAGCATTAGAAGAAAAAGAGAGTTGTGCATAAAGAACAAATTTAAAGTATTCGAATCGGGACTATTCAGTCCATAATCCGCTGAATTAAGCGTTATTAGCCGAACTTCGATTCCTCTGTCCCTTGTTATTTGTAATTTATGACCAAAATTGACCATTCCTTTCCTGCTTCACAACACCTATGCTTCTAGAACTTTATATTCATTTATTGTCAGAAATATATTATTTTGGTTTTGGGATGTATATACTGACGTAGGCAGCAAGGTCTGAACTCTTACTTTTCAAAATCAGTGTGTTTCACATACTGAAATCCAAGTGAACAACACCAAAAGGAGACTCTGGAATATGTGGATGAAAACAGTCAAGAAATTCTCTTCCGGCATTCTGGCAGCAACGCTTACCGTAACGCTAGCCGTATCAGCAGGAGGTACGTCTGCCGAAGCAGCAACGACTCCAGTACAGCAGCATGGTCAGCTATCGATCAAGAATGGACGTTTGGTTGATACAAAAGGAACACCGGTACAGCTGAAAGGGATCAGCTCGCACGGTATCCAATGGTTCGGTAACTATGTGAATAAAGACACGATGAAATGGCTGCGCGACGATTGGGGCATCTCGGTCTTCCGTGTAGCGATGTATACGAACGAAGGCGGTTACATTTCCAATCCGTCGGTTGCCAATAAAGTCAAAGAAGCGGTAGCCGCAGCCAAGGATCTGGGCGTTTATGTAATCATCGACTGGCATATCCTGTCCGATGGCGATCCGAATACGTACAAAACACAGGCAAAAACTTTCTTCAATGAAATGTCTGCCCAATACGGTACACTGCCAAACGTAATCTATGAGATTGCCAATGAGCCGAATGGCGGCGTGAACTGGAACAACCAGATCCGTCCGTATGCAGTCGATGTGACCAAGTCTATCCGTGCCAATGACCCGGATAACATCATCATCGTCGGTACAGGCACATGGAGTCAGGACGTACAGGATGCAGCAGACAACCAGCTGCCGGATGCCAATACGATGTATGCGGTGCATTTCTATGCCGGTACCCATGGTCAATTCCTGCGCGATCGCATTGACTATGCTCTGAGCAAAAAGGCACCTGTATTCGTAACCGAGTGGGGCACAAGTGATGCTTCCGGTAACGGTGGTCCTTTCCTGACTGAATCCAAGACATGGGTCGACTTTCTGAACAGCCGCGGAGTGAGCTGGGTAAACTGGTCCCTGTCCGACAAGAGTGAAGCTTCTGCCGCACTGGCACCAGGAGCAAGCTCGACTGGCGGATGGTCCCAGGCCAACCTGTCTACTTCTGGTAAATTCGTCAGAGAGCAGACACGCGCAGGTTCTACAACGGTAGGTGGAGGTACCACAACTCCAACACCTACGCAGCCGACGACTCCTACAACACCAGGTAATGGTGGTAACACAGGCGGCGGCACAACGACTCCGACTCCGGGTACAGGTAGCGGCACTCCAGGCACAGGTACAACAGCACCGGCTAAAGGTGCGCTCTCCCTGCAGTTCCGCAGCGGCGATAATAACCCGTCAGATAACGCAATCCGTCCGGTATTCAATATCAAGAACAATGGAAGCACACCGGTTAAGCTGAGCGATCTGAAAGTGCGTTACTACTTCAATAACGATGGCAAATCCGGTGACCAGACGTATATCGACTGGGCTCAAGTTGGTGCAGCGAATGTAACAACTACATCCAAAGCACTGTCCAGCAGCAAATCGACAGCCAATCGCTATGTAGAATTCTCTTTCACTAATGCAGCCGGTTCCATCCCTGCAGGCGGCCAAAGCGGTGAAGTCCAGGCACGTATTCACCCGTCCGACTGGAGCAACTTTAATGAGACCAATGACTACTCCTACAATAACGGCAACACTACCTTCGCTACCTACAACAAAGTAACCATCTATAACCAGGACAAACTGGTATGGGGCGTTACTCCGTAAGTTTGGATCAAAGTAAGCGTCATGCAACCTATGGAAGACATTAGTACACAACGAGCAAATAGGCGTATTTGTTAAGCCTAATTAAATGCAAAAAAGGACATGCACTTATACACGTGCATGTCCTTTTTTTTGATGTTGCCCGCTGAATCAGAAGCAGTCATACTTGCCAGCGTAATGCGTAATGCGTAATGCGTAATGCGTAATGCGTAATGCGTAATGCGTAATGCGTAATGCGTAATGCGTAATGCGTAATGCGTAATGCGTAATGCGTAATGCGTAATGCGTAATGCGTAATG
>Ga0308161_1000212_pt1 | contig 129545 bp, 112 predicted proteins | sample PhyFR2_FD_201034 | JGI IMG/M metagenome (GOLD analysis project Ga0308161, IMG submission 201034) | Phyllosphere microbial communities from UC Gill Tract Community Farm, Albany, California, United States - DLSLF.R2 | ecosystem: Host-associated > Plants > Phyllosphere > Unclassified | place...
GTTATTCTTTAGACATGTTCTAATTTTTTACCCTGGTCAGTTTAACCAGAATAGGGTGGTCAGTTTCCTTCAGAATGAACTGATCACTTTTACCAGATTGGGGTGGTCAATTTTTATAGATTCTACATATTAAGTAATAAACACTGTAAATAAGGTGCTTTTCAGACGTTTCTGGATGGGCAGTGTGAAAATATGACAGGGTCTATACTTTTACGCGTAAAACAAGCTTAAACAGACTGTTTTGTGTGAAGTTTCAGTTTTAATCCTCTTGAAATATTGGATATGAATGAGCGGTTATTTTCTTACTCACTATAGCAAAATTGCCCTTTAAAACAACCTGATATCAAAAAAAGATCCCCAAACACTAGCTTTACCTTAGTATATGAAGATATAAGCCTGATATAAGTATTGAATAAATATTAGTATATATTGGTATTATGTTGCAGAAAATCACGCAAACCCCTTATTCACAGTAGTTTACAAAGGTTTTAAAAGTTTCCGTGATAGTATATATTATATTTACACTACATTAGGTATACATTATTACGGAAAAAGTACCCATTGTATTACTATATTAAAGTATACACTCATAGGGTATGATTATAATGGGTATATTTTGAGGAGGGTAAAGCAGGATAGTATTAACACTTAAAAATTTACTGATTTCACTTACCTTCTAACAGTTCTTTTATGTAATACGGTGTTATAGGCTTAAAATCGCTTCCATGAAAACAATACTGACTGAAACTGTACTGTATAAACTCTCTAGACAATTGCCCAAAAAGCTCCCCAAACGATTGATTTTAGGATATAATTAACAATCATTCCAACCTTTAACAAAATTATTGCATCTATAACATTACACCATGAATAGTATGCTTTCACTAAATATGATAAGAAAACAATACTAATTTTATATCAATTTATGGTAAACCGTAATGCAAATATGAATTTTTATTATATATTTAACCCGTTAAAAACCAAATCATTAATAAATATGAAAAAAATATTGTTTTCAGCTATTTTTCTATTATACATATGTGCCAATGCTCAGACTGTCCGTCTTGCAGGAAATAATAATATAAATACAGGAATGTATCTAAAAGACATGGACGATCTTCTTTCTAAATTTGTAGGTGAATGGACTGCAAAGTATGAGAAAAATCAAGTAACATTAAATATTGAAAAAATAGAAAAGCACCCTGTAAAAGTAGAAAATGTAAATTATTATAGTGATGTTTTATTTTTACGCTATACCATAAAGGATTCTAAAGGCAAAGAGATCTTCTCAAATCAAAATAAAAGTATCACAGATATTGGAACATTAAAGAGCTCCTCAGCTTCTTCTGTAAATAAGAGCATTGGTTTTGAGTACACTGGAGAGGAATGTAATATTGGGGAAGGATACATTACTCTTAGGTATAAAGAACCAACCCGTATGATATGGGAATATATTGCAGAAGACAAACCAATTGATAAGACTAAATGTCCTAATGCTGATAATATTAAATCCTATATTCCCGCTGCTTATGAGCTGGTTTTTACAAAAAATGAGCATAAATAGTAATTATATAATTTAATTCATATTTTATTTAAAACATTAAAACACATATTTATGAGAAAAAAAGTACTCTTTGCTCCATTATGGGGAATCTTTGCATTATCCTTACTATCTTCTTGTCGAACTGAAGATAGTGCGGTTACTCAAAAACAAATAGAGGACAAGCGTTTCGCGGTCTTGGTTTCGAAGGATGGAAAAACTCTTAATTACGCTGATGCTTTTGCACATCTAATGAGAAAGTATGATAAAGCACAAAAAACCAACTTATCAGGTCTTAATAATACGATTGTATTGAATAACCTTACTGCAAGTATTAACAAAAGACCTTTAGCTGTTACTCTTGAGAAAGGAGATACTTATGTAGAATTTAATATTCGTACAGAAATAGCCACGGAAACAAATGGTGAAAAATCAATAATTTATCCAAAAGTTAAGGGGGATAAAGTAATAGGCTTAGTAGAAGTAGTTCTTTCTCAGAACGAAACTCGTATGAGTTATTATACTTACAATTCAGACAGTAACTTATATAAAGATTATAAAGATGATTTTCAGGAAGCACTGGAAAGGTATCAAAAACGAAGAACAGTAAGGCTTGTTGCTGGGATAAAACCTATGGCAGATAGTGATATTGAAGAAGTAGTAATTACAGTAAAAAGAAAGAAAAAAGAAGATACTCCTACTCCGAGACCTCCAGAGGAAGTTGGCGGTTGTCAGGAACATGCTGAATGTATTGATTATAATCCTGGAGGTGGTGGTGGAAATGGAAATGGTGAAGATATTTCTTTACCAGAGAAAGTTGATAAAATAGACATTACAGAATTAAAAACCTATCCTTGTGCTTTTGCTATAGCTCAGGAACTTCCAAATTTAAAAAACGATCTAGGGACAGTATTGAATAAAATATTTAAGAATAGTGATAAGTATGATATTAATTTTAAGATTTCCAAAATTTTAGATGCTACAAGTTCTACTGACGGAAAGACACAACCATCTGATTTCAAAAAAGAAGCTGATAAGTTTACTGCAACTATCTTTCTAAATAAAGCTGTCTTAGAAAATGCAACAAAAGAATATATTTTAGTTACTATGTACCATGAAGTTGTTCATGCATATTTAGATTTTGAACTTTACAAGCTAGGGCAACAAGAATTTAGTTTGAAATACCCTGGAATTGTAGTAGATAGAGTAGTAAATACTTTTGATGAGGCAGGAAAACAATACATAACGCAAGCTTTTGTATATTACTCGGACCATACAGAAGCAGGGGCTTATGTTGGTACACTTGAAAAAATTATCAAAGAATATAATCCAAATCTTTCAGCAGAAACTGCGAAAATTTTGGCTAAATCTGGAATGATGTACCTCACACCTGATGAAATGAAAATTAATGATAGAGAAAGAGGTATTGATAAAACTCTTGGACAATCAGAAGGAACTAAATGCACAAACTAATACTATGAAAAGAATTATTTCAATCCTATTAATATTATTTATAAACCAAATATTTGCACAAAAATATATTTTATTAGATAGTTTAAAAACTAAATTCAAAGAATATACATTGAAGACAAAAGAATTATATGGTATAGATAAGAAAATTACTATATATAATGTTTTTAGTAGTAGCAATTCGATAATCTTATTTACTGTACTCCCTCAATATGAAGCCAAAATATATAAAAAGGAAAACACCGATTATGAGAAGCTGGCAAATATTATAGGCACAACAAAAATAGAAAAGAAAAAAAAAGAGGACGTCAATTGGGAGAAAATAGATTATGACAAGATTAGAGATAAAGTTAAAGAAGTATGGAATATTGAAAGTGATATGATGTCTGAATGGGGTTGGGATATTACACCAGAAAAAAAGACATTTGAATATCGAGTAGTAAAAAAAATAGGGAAAGATTATTATGCAGCAAAGAACTGCTTGACTGAGGCTTTTAGCATAGAAAATCCAAAATATCCAATAATTACACCATATGGAACGATAAATATTGTTGAGAATAAAGTTGCAATTAAAGAAATGCTAGAAACTTTCAAAAAACAATATCCAAAAGATGTATTTCCGTTAGATATTTGGGAAAAGAGTCAATCAAGAGGTGGCGGTGGGGTCTATACTGTTCGAAACTATCTTTCCAAAGAATATAAAATAAAAAATGATAATGCATATCAGTTCTGGACACTTGATTCATGGTGGAATATGCACGGCGATAATCATCACAGAGGCATAGATCGCTTTGTCTATATTCCAGAGAAAGGGATAGTTGGTGGCTCTTATGATTTTTACTTTAGAGACCCTAGAGGCTTTAGAATTGCAGATACTGTATTATGGCAAAACATCATTAACGAAAAAGTAATGATTGCTGAAGAACTTAAATAATAATATAAAGGCTTGGATTTAATATCTGAGCCTTTTTCTTTTATTTCTGCGCGAAACAACAACATTACATTTACTTGCCTATTTTACCCCCACCCAACTCACTTTCAAAAATTCAAAACTGCTATCATATAATATTTGTAACAATTTAATACAAATTACAGCATACAGATGCATTGCTTGATAACCTCTTTTTCTACAAGTTCCTACCAACTTACTTCCACTGTTATATAATATTTGTTACAAATCTGCGCCAAATAGGACGTGTATATGTATAACCTTTTCTCATATCCCCCACCTAACTAACTACCAGAAATTCAAAACTGCTATTATATAATATTTGAAGAGTATTGATATACAACCTACAGTAACCACCCATACCCTTACTAGCATCAACTGATTGTAAAAAAAGCTAAAGACGTTATATGTATTTATCTATGACAGTTCTGAGCTAAATTTAGAGTGTAGATACACAACCTCCTATGACTTGCCCCCATGTCTACAAAACCGTTTTTCCCCCCACTCCCCACCAATTTGCAAACTGATTTTTGTACAGTTGTTTTTGTTATATACTCGAAGACTGTCAAAATATTTTTAAAACCATTGATTTTTAAACTAAAACCCTGTCAACTGGCATGGTTATTGACTTTACTACAGTACGTTAGAATGTTTTCAGTTCTACCTTTCTACAGATAATACATAAAAAAGCCCTGAAGTGCGCGAACACAACAAGGCAAAATCAATAAATCTTTAACGCAATTAAAAATCATCGACATGAATTGTCTTGATACTATCTGTATCTATGTAGGAACTTACAAAAAGTACAACGAAGGAAGTTTATTTGGCAAATGGCTTAATTTATCCGATTATTCGGATTACGATGAGCTATTAGGCGCTATGAAAGAACTACATCAGGACGAAACCGATCCAGAATTTATGTTTCAGGATTACGAATGTCCTTCTTTTATCAATTCTCTCGGGTTAATCAGTGAATCTTATATCTCTAATGATATTTATGACACAATAGGTCAAATAAGCGATTCTGGCTATGATATTGAAGTTATTGAATCTTTTATCGATTGTTTTGGAATAAGCGATTTAAACGAGGTTATTGACCGAATTAATGAGTGTTATGTAGGTGAATACTCGGATGACGAAACTTTTGTACAGTTGCTTTTAGAAGAAACGGGAGATATTCCGCAAAATATGCCTTCTTATATTTGTATTGATTGGGAAAGTACTGCAAGAAATGTGATGTATGATTATTCAACTTCTAATGGACGTTATTTTAGGAGTTATTGATTATATTTGTACTGTATACCTCTGTTATCTACATCTAAAGTTTATATAGCGTTAATTAGGTTAAAATACGTTAAATAAATAACAGTCGGGAAATAAATCGGGAGCATAAATATTTAACTTGTTGATTTTTAATGTTTTTATTGTTATTTTTGTAGCCCCGAGCAGAATCGAACTGCTATCTAAAGTTTAGGAAACTTCTATTTTATCCATTAAACTACGGGGCCGGAAGAGTTATTTCGGGAATCTGTCTTTCACAAGGTTCAGTTCGATTCCGTGTTCCAAATAAGCTTTCAGGCCGGCAAGTACTAAAGTAAAGCCTTCAGTAGAATCACGGACAGCGGAGATCACGGTATCTTCGTCACCTGTAAAATTGCTGTTAATTACAGAAACAAAAGTGCCACCTTCATGTTCAGAGAAAGTCCATACAACCGGAGTTTTTTCTTCATAATTCCCCCATAATACTGAAATTTTCTGATTAGGCTGAAGCTCCGTTACTTCTACATCAACATCAACATTGTACATTTCCCATGTCCATGTAATATTTTTGTTTTCATCGAGCCTTCCGGAACTCTTGGTAAACCAGAACTTAGTCGTGATTTCAGGGTTTATAAAAGCTTCATAAACATCTGCTACAGGTTTTCTGATCAGCATTTCTGCTTTTGCATAACGGTTATTATTTTCCATTGTTGTTATTTTTGTAAGTCTAAATTTAAAACATAATTTCTAATCGTTTTATAAAAATAACAACACAGGCTAAAAGCCTGTGCTGTCTAAAATAAAGTAAAAGTAAAATGTTTAAAATTGATTAAGGAATCATTTTGGCATCCTCTACGCGAAAGGTTTCGGTTGCCTGAAAAGACTGCCCGAAACGATCTGTTGCACGGATGTTAATCTTATGCTGACCTTTTTCCAGTTTTTTAGGAAACTCAGCATTCCATAGATGGGTAGAGAATTCCGGATTAGAAGGTCTTCTGCCTTCCAGTAACTGTGGATTAATATCCCATTTCAGAACTTCTGTTACATATTTAGGATCGTAATCTTTAAGATAGTGCATCGGTTTCCAATCGCCATTGTCAATTTGGAATTCTACCTTGTCATTAGGAGCTCCCATAAAGAAATTAGCGACAATCTGTGCCGATGTTTTCCCCGGATATGGGATAACCTTCGGTACAAATATGGAAATCTGATAATCATTTGGTTTCCCGGCTACCTTGTATTTTATTTTATAATCAGTATCGTTAAAGTGAATAAACGCATAGCCTCTTGGAGTTCCGTCCCGCATTGTAGATGCAGGTACACCCAATTCGTCTACCGTACCAGAATACCAATCACCAGCAGTGGTTCCGGCATTGAATTCATATAATTTATGTTCCTGATCCCATCCTTGCTCTTTTCCATAAGTCAGTTGCTGCTGAATATGGGTATGGGCGGACATTAAAAACGATTTTTTAAAAGGTTTCAAAAGATTGAAAAGTTTTTCACGGTCCGCGTTTCGGAAGTTTTCCTCATCATAGATCATTGGAATATGAAAAGAAATAACCACCAGTTTGTTTTTATCGACCAGTTTTAGATCATTTTCTATAAAGCTTAGCTGGTCCGGACGAAGTCCGCCCCAATAACCTTTTCCGTCACGAGGATCAGGATAAAGAATGTCGTCCAGAACAATAAAGTGAACATTCCCGTAGTTGAATGCATAATTGTTCGGGCCGAAATTCTTTTTGAATGTTGTATCAGATTGTTCATCCGTTTTAGCATCGTAGTTCATATCGTGATTTCCCATTACATTGTACCATGGAAGTCCGATTTCCTTTACGGCGTCAGCATAGTACGGCTGAAGGCTTAGATCATCACCGACAAGATCACCAAGGCTGATCCCAAAAGTGTAGTTCTCTTTTAGGTTTTTGACTTCCTGTACAATCCCTCTTTTGAAATATTCAATCTGCTTTTGGGTGTAAGGTTGTGGATCTCCGAATACGATAATATTGAAGTCTTTTTTGTCTTCTGATTTTACCAACGGGAAATTAATTTCTCCCGGAAGATTTCCTGTTGGACCTATTCCTTTGTATTTGAATTGCGCCGGAGCGCCTTTCGGGTTGTGATGGTAGTAAAACTTTGGTGTATTATTGCCATTTAATGGTGTACGGTAACCAGATGGTTTGATAACAAAAAATATATTTTCTTCACCTGCAGGAAGCTGATATGCACCTTTGCTGTCTGTCAATACAACCTGAATGCCATTGGATACAGCAATATTGGGAATTCCTGATTCACCGGTATCTTTTATTCCGTTGTTATTTTTATCTTCAAAAACATAGCCTTTTGCAATGTTTTGTGCGGATAATATTCCGCAAAGTAAAACGGCTGATAATAACTGAATTTTCATCCTATTTATGATTTATAGTTTTATTTATTCCACCACACTTTGATATTGATATCGTCTCCGCCCATTTGTTGTACCGCTTTCTGATAATTCTCGGAATTTAGTACTCTGGATTGGGTAGTGTACATATATCGTTGAGGTAATTTGCCTTCATTTTGTAACCCACCATTATTCGGGAGTTTGGGCAGTCCGGTTCTGCGTTGTTCAAACCATTGTTGGTGATCTATAAAAAACAGCGCAACATATTTTTGCAGCATAATCTGTTCGAAGCTATTGTTAAAGGCAACTTTAGGATTACTGAAATAATTGGCAGGGACTTCGGTTCCCCATTGTTCCAGATTAGCTTTTACACCCGCTTCGTAATAAGATTTTGTGTTTCCGGTGATAATGCCTTTATAAGAAAGTTCAGCCATAATAAACTGTACCTCGGAATAGGTCATCATAAATAATCTCATCGGTGCTTTGGCTAAATTCTGACTAAGCTGGGAAGGCTGGTAATCGAAATAAGTGCCCAAAGGATAACCTGCAGGAGCACCTTTGTATCCAATGTCCTTATTTTTCAGATCTTTTGCTTTTGTCAGGAAAACAGGGATTCTCGGGTCATTATTGTCCAACAAAGTATTGACAAAGAATTCACCTGCAGCTCTTGCTGTTGTAAAATCCTGAGGACGTGCAATAGGGGGAAGGAATGGTGCTATACCGGAAATGTCAAGAGCGGCATTGTCTGCATTGGATGAGAAAACAGGATAGTTAACCGGATCATTTACGATTTTTCTGATTCTCTCATGAACGTTGATTTCTCCGTTTTTAGCAGAAATTCTGGTTAGCAATCGAAGAGAAAGACTGTTGGCAAATTTTTTCCATTTTACAATACCATCTACAGAAGCTTCGCCTTTGTACAGGATATCAGATTCGGCAAGTTTCTTTTTTACGTCCAGTAAACTATTGGCTTGGTTTAATTGATCAAGCAGGCTGATATAGATATCTTTTTGTTTGTCAAATGCAGGCTGTTTTACACCTGTATCCAATTGGGAAGCCTGTGCCATAGGAATATCACCAAAGCTGTCCGTAAGATTTGCATAGATCCATGCATTGAGGATTGTTCCAATCGCCAGATTGTTATTGTCCCCCTCTGTTTTAGCAATATCCATCATATCCCGTACCTGCTTCAACCACAGATAAGAAGTGTTCCACATACCTTGACCGGTTTTGTCGGTCATATAATACCGGCTTATAATATTGCCTTCGTTTGGAAAGTCAACGGAAACCTGCATCAGGTCAAAAGTAAAATCATTGGCTCTGCTGTAGCCATAAGATGACATGTTGTATAGCACCGGATTTAATAAACTTCCGGAGGTTGGGTCTTTTATTCTGCTGTCATCGGTATTAATTTGTTCAAAATTTCGGCTGCATGAACCGGCGATCAGAGAAAGACTTAAGGGTATTATAAATTTAAAATAAGATTTCATGAAGTAAAGAATTAGAATTTAAGATTAAGCTGCATACCAATTGTTCTGGCAGAAGGTAATTGTCCGACTTCAGCTCCGGGAGTAATGGTGCTGTTGTTTAGTGTGGCTGCTTCCGGATCGAATAACGGGAATTTAGTCCACATCCATAGGTTTTTACCATATAGGGCAATGGTAAGTTCTTTCAGTTTTAGCTTTCCAATGCTGGCATCAGGGAAGGTATAAGATACTCTTGCATCTCTAAGCTTGATGAAAGAGGTATCAAATGAATTGGTTTCTACATTGGCACGGCGGTAATAATCTCCGTAATAATTAGTTAACAGAACTTTTTTGGTGTTCGGAGAGTAGCTTCCATTAGCATTTTGTATAACACCTTCGCCAATGACCATTCCATCCGGATTTTCTCTTCCCCATAAAGTGTGTCCTAGTTTTCCTTGTTCAGTCATTTTGTGATGAGATTGGGAGTAAGCCATCCCTTTGTATTGACCATCGAACGAGAAGCTTATGCGGAAGTTTTTAATCTTAAATTCGTTCTGAAGTCCGGCTCTCCATTCCGGGAATGCATTTCCTACATATTCAATATCCGAAGGTCTTGCTGGTAGGCCTGTTGTGGGGTCATAAATGACCTGTCCGTCCGGAGCACGTTTTAGTTTGTAACCATACATATCTCCAAGGGATCCACCAACGCGAACCTGGTAGAATAGAACATCCCCCACAGAAGCAACCGTATATGGATTTCCTTCAAATTCGGCAGGGAGACTTAGTACCTTATTCCTGTTAGCAGACCAGTTGGCATTAATGTTCCATGTAAAGTTTGGCTTTTTTATTGGGGTAGCATTAAGTGTGATTTCCAAACCTTTGTTTTCTACACTTCCCGAGTTGATAAAGCGAGATCTGAATCCACTTTCGGTAAGAGCCGGAATTTCAACAATCTGATTTTTTGTAATATTTTTATAGAATGTGAAATTAACACCTAGTCTGTTTTTGAACATGGAAAAATCCATACCTCCTTCGTAGTTGGTGTTTTTTTCAGGAAGAAGATTGGTGTTGTTCAGAGTATTGGGTGCTACTACTGAACCTGATATTTCTCCAATACTATAATACCTGTCCAGTCTGTAAGGTTTGGTGCCATTTCCGACCCCTGCTACAGATAGTCTTAATTTCCAGAAATCGAAAGTATTTTTTATACCGAATATATCAGAAAGGATAAAGCTGGTACTGGCTGAAGGGTAGAAGAAAGAGTTGTTTCCTTTTCTTAGTGTACTGGTCCAATCATTTCTGGCAGTAAGATCCAAGTAAACATATTTTCCATAGTTCAGGGAGACCAAACCATAAATACTGTTTTCCTGTCTGTCTTTAGGTGAAGGAATAGCGCTGAACAAAGAAAGTCCGTTAGAAAGAGTATATATATATGGCTTTCTCAACCCTGTTGCACGTGTCATTTCATAGCGGTATTCATTATACCTGATGCTTCCTCCTAATGATGCACTTATGCCTATTTTACTGTCTGTCTGATTGTTTTTGTAGCTGAAGAGAATATCATTATTGTATTCCTGATTGGTGATATGTTCTTCCCTGTAATAACCTTGTGGATAGTTAGCGCTGCTAAAAGGTCTGCGCTGGGCGCGGATATCATTTTGCCATTCCAGTCCGGAGCGGAACATAACATCGAAACTACGATTGATCTTGTAATTTAAAGTTATGTTGGCATTAAGCTGATTATTATTGGCGCTGTTCAGCATTTCATAAGCAATCATGTAAGGATTGTCTATGTAAGAACTGAATGGGTGTATCTGATCTATACCTTCTTTTCCTGGTCTCCATATAGGACGGTACCACGCCAGATCCACATTAGGATTCTGGAAAATCATAAAATAAGAAATAGACTGATTATTATATCCGGTTGCAGGAAGGTTATTACTCATCATTTTAGAGTACATAACCTTAGTTGTAATTTTTAATTTTTCATTGAGTTGGTGTGTTAGTGATGTTGAGAAATTAAAGCGATCAAAGCCGGTATTAGGCATCATCCAGTTGTTTTTTACATAGCCTAGTGAGGTTCTGAAACTGGTTTTGTCATTTGAATTTTCCAGCGAAAGTGTATTGGAATAAGTTTCTCCGGCTTGCCAGAAACCTTTGATGTTATTTTTATAGGGTCTCCAAAGCTGGCGTTCCAGACTTTGACCAATAACATTAGGATCATACTGGAAATAAGACTGGCCATCGAATTTAGGACCGAATGCGCTACTGGTACTTCCTGTATTTACACCATCTTCAGAAGCCCCATATGAATAATAAAATTTTCCGCTTTTATCTTTATTCAGAGTTCCTTGCCCATATTCATACTGGTAATCAGGCCATTTCAATACAGTATCGAAGCTTGTGTCGGATGAAAATGAAACTCTTAGCTTCTTACTGCCCGCACCTGATTTAGTAGTAATCATAATAGCTCCGTTTGCTGCTCTGGAGCCATATAAAGCAGCTGCTGAAGCTCCTTTTAATATCGTAACAGAGGCGATATCGTCAGGGTTAATACTGTTGATGCCATTTCCGTAATCAATAGGAAGATCACCACCTGCACCGGCTCCATAAGCGGATGCACCGGTTCCTGTTGTATTATTACTCATAGGAACTCCGTCGATAACGATAAGAGCGCTATTGCTATCCATGTCAAAAGACTTTTCACCACGTAATGTGATTCTGGCACTTCCCAAAGGTCCAGCTCCTGCGGTCTGAATTTTTAGACCGGCTACTTTTCCTTCCAAAGCATTTGCCCAGTTGTTGTTTTGGGTGTCTTCAAATATTTTTGAATCCTTGTTTTCAGCAGCGTATCCCAAAGATTTATTCATTCTTTTGATACCTAATGCTGTTACAACGACCTCGTCGATAACTTTGGTCTTTACTGTGTCTTTGGTCTTTTGGGAAAAAGCAGCCTGTGTAATACATCCCGTAAGAACCAGAGCCAAAAGGCTTTTGACATTCTTATTCATGGTCTCTATTTTTTAGCGGCAAAAGTAAGAGACCAATGTTACGAGATTTTTAAGTTAATTTTAACTTTTGTCAGGTTAAAGTTAATAATAGTTAAAATTATAAGAACTAAATATTTATAATTAAAAACCTATATTAATCTATAAAAAAAACATTCTGTTTTCTAAAACAGAATGAAATAAATTAAGTTTATGTTAATAAATATCTCTTGTGTGAATTATCTATTTATAGTTATTCTGTACCTAGAAGTTTATTCAGGCTTATAAGTAAGTTCTATAACCCCCGATTTGAATATACGGGTATCTAGTAATTTTAATCCGATCCTGTTTTTCAGATTTTCGAATAACGGCTTTCCGTTTCCTAGTACAACGGGATGAAGAGATATTTTATAAAGATCGATAAGTCCCAGATTGATAAATGCTTTTATAAGATTAGCTCCTCCATATAGCCATATATCTTTACCATTCTGTTTTTTAATTTCATTAACTTTATCAATGATATCAGAGGTAATAAATTTTGCATTTTCGTTTGATCTGTCCTGATGGGAGAAGACAAATTTTTGTTTTGAATGTATTTCATCCCACATATTTTTTTCCGAAACGTCAGCATCAGATTCAGGCTGATAATTGCCCCATGCATCATAACTTACTCTGCCATAAAATATAGTGTCAATACTGTGGAGAAAATCTTCAAAGCCCATGTCATCATCCATGATACACCAATCAGTTTCTCCATTGGGTCCCTCAATAAAACCATCCAAACTGACCGCTAAGTTTAAAACTGCTTTTTTCATGTGAATTTTTTCAAGTTTATTTTTTTTATGATATAACTAAGTAAACCACAGCTCGAAAACACTGCCCTGTTGTTGTTTACGGAAATTAATATAACCATTATGAGCTTCCATAATGCTTTTGGTTAGGGTAAGCCCAATACCAGAGCCACTGTTCCTAGTGGTGAAGAAGGGCAGGAATATTTTATCCGATATCTGCTCACTGATACCAATACCATTGTCTTCCACCTGGATAACAGTTCTGGTATTCTGCTGGTCGGTGGATATTCTTATTTTTCCGTTTTCCAGATCTTCTACGGCATGCAGAGCATTTGTAAGTAAGTTGATAAGACTTCGTTCCAGCATTTTTTCATCAGCCATTATCATATAGTCTTTAATGCTGGTTGTAAGTGTGATGTTTTTATTCTGAAACTCACTTTCCATAAGTCTTAGTACTTTTTCTATAACAGGTCTGATGGATATTTTCTGAAGCTTAGGCTTAGGAAGTTCTGCAACCTGTCGGTAGTTGTTTATAAAGTTGAGTAGTTGCTCGGACTTGTTATTCACAATCTTTAGGCTCTCTTTTATTTCTTCCTGATCGTCTCCGGAAATTTCTTCCTGATCGGTGATGTATTCCATATTCCGTATCAAGCTATTGATAGGGGTCAGGGTATTCAGTAGTTCATGGGAAATAACTTTCATCAGGTTATTCCATGCCATCTTTTCTTTTCGTTCTATAATTTTCTGTACCGATTCCAGAGAGATAATACAAAAATCTTCGCGTGGCGTTTCCAATCGGGTTGTCCGTATAGAGTAAGTCTGAAATCCTGACTGGTTGATGGAGACTTCCATAAAATCCTGACTTTCTCTGTAACCAGTATCTTTTATAAGACTGAAAAACTCCGGACTCTTTTCTTCATATAAACTCCATCTGTTGTATTTCGGAACTTTCAGAATCTCAATAAACTTCGGATTAGAGTAGAATACCTCCCAATCATTAGCGTTCTCTTTTAATATCATTATACCTATATCCAGCTGATTCAGGATATTTTCGTACAGAACCTTGAATGACAATACGTCGGTATTTTTTTCTTTCTCCTGATAGTAGAGGTTAACTGCTTTTTGCTTTAAGGGATCATGTTGTTTTTTATCCGGGAATAAAGAAAAATCTTTATGGTGAATTGCCTGCAGAATCTGCTCCGTTTCTCTTCCGGATTGTTGGGCATTGCGGATATTCAAGATAATCATGAAAGCTGAAAGAAAGAGAAAAAGCAATGCTGTAATCCATTTTTCCGATTCATAACAATCAAAAGCCAGTATCCCGAAAACAAGACCCAGCAATAAAATAGCTATCTGGATAATATAAAATTTTGTTTTCATCAGATCCCGAATTTTTCCATTCTGCGGTATAGTGCTGCACGTGAAAGTCCCAAATCTTCTGCTGCGGAAGATATGTTACCCTGATGTTTTTTCAAGGCTTTTTTAATCAGGATTTCTTCCATTTCTTCAATGTTCAGTACATCCGGTAATCCCTGTGATGGATTTTCTATAGGTTTGGGTAGGGAAAGCTGTAATGTTCCGTGATCGGAAAGGATAACACTTCTTTCCATAGCGTGTTCCAGCTCTCGGATATTACCCGGCCAGCTATAGCTGCATAATTCTTTTATATCTTCCTCGGAAAGCGATAAAGTCTTGTGGTATTTGTATTGGTATTTCGCAAGGAAATATTGTGCAAACAAAGGCATATCTTCCAAACGTTCCCGTAAAGGCGGGATGGTAATTTCCACAGTATTGATTCTGAAATATAGATCCTTTCTGAACAAAAATTCGCTTACTTTCTGCTGAAGATTTTCATTGGTAGCAAAAATAAAACGGACATCCATTTGTCGCTCTCTGGTTTCCCCGATGCGGGATAATTTTTTATTCTGAATAAGGGTAAGCAGCTTTGCCTGAAGATGAAGCGGCAAGTTTCCGATTTCATCCAGAAAAACAGTGCCACCCTGAGCATTTTCTATTTTTCCTGCAGTGTCAGCTATTGCATCTGTAAAAGCACCTTTTTTATAGCCAAAGAGTTCTGCTTCAAAAAGACCTTCGGGAAGACTTCCCAGGTCGATATGTACAAAAGGTTCTTTGCTGCGTGGAGATTTTCTGTGGACTTGTTCAGCGAGAACATATTTTCCGGTACCATTCTCTCCCAATAACAAAACATTGGCATCGGTAGGTGCAATTTTGTCTATAGTATGAAGAATATGCTGTACTGCACCCGAATTACTTTCCAGAATATAATTCTGATCACTTTGCTGAATGCTTTCCCACTGATGAAGCTTTTTGTTCTTGCGCGAAACATCTACAGCAAGATTAACCGATGCATAGAGTTTTTCATTATTCCATGGTTTCAGGATAAAGTCCGAAGCTCCTAATTTTAATGCTTCTACTGCTAACTCTACTTCTCCATAAGCTGTCATTAATATAATAGGAATATCAGGAGATACTTCTTTAACCTCATTCATCCAGTATAATCCGTCCTGTCCGTTTTCGAAGCCTTTCCGGAAATTCATATCCAGAAGTATAACATCGAAGACTTCTTCCGTAAGTGCGGGAAGAATTTTCTTTGGATTGTTAAGTGTTTTTACATCGGTGAAAAATTTTTTCAGCCACACTTTTGCAGAGAAAAGAATGTCTTCATCATCGTCAACAATTAATATTTTGGCTGTTTTCTTTCGCATGGGTGTTCAGTTTTGTACACTTAGTGTTCGATTTCGGACACTTTTATTTTGACTTAAAATCTTTACTGTTTAATTTTCAGACTTTTACCGACGAATTCTTTTTGTGGCATATTTGTCGTGTATATTATTGAAAATCAAATAGCTGTAATGGATACGAAAATAGAGAAAAAAAGATCTAAACTCAAAATTATTCTTTTAGCACTTGCCGGAGTGGTAATTCTGGGATTATTTCTGGGGTATTTTTTTCGTCAGAAAAAAACTTTTAATGTAAAAGCAGAAGATTTACAGGTAGAAAAAGTGACCAAAGGGAAGTTTGAAGATATGATGATGATTACAGCGCAAACGCAGTCATTAAACTCTTCCTTGGTAAATGTAATGGAAGGTGGAGCTGTAAAAGAAATCTTTGCAGAGGATGGAAAAATGGTAACAAAAGGAGAACCTTTGGCAAGAGTGTATAATCCGAATACTGAATTCAATTTTATGAGTCAGGAAACAGGAATTATGCAGCAGATCAGCCAGATGAGAAATACCTTGTTGGAGCTGAAAAATCAAGAATTCACGCAGGATAAAGAGATACTTCAGGCACAGAATGATTATAATACAGCACAGCAGAACTACAATCTGCAAAAGAGATTGTACGATGCTGAAATAGGTAAGAAAACAGATTATGATATGGCACGTCAGAATCTGGCTTACCAACAGAAAAGGAAACAGATCGTAGAACAGAGTATTGTGAATGAAAAACATTCCCGGGCTTCACAGATTGCTGCAGTTAATAACTCCATTGCACAAATGGAAAAAAGCCTGGATGTACTGAGAAATAATAAAAATAACTTCCTCATAATGTCTCCGGCTACAGGCCGCTTGTCTTCATTTAGTATTTCATTGGGACAAAGCCTTACTACCGGACAAAGTATTGGAAAGGTAGATTTGATGGGCGGCTACAAGTTGGTTGCTAAAATCGACGAATACTATATCAATAAACTACATGCAGGGATCAAAGGAACGTTGGAAAGCAACGGTAAGGAATATAATGTTATTGTATCCAAAGTATTGCCGGAAGTAGTACAGGGTCAGTTTTCCGCGGAACTTAATTTTGCAGATAATAACAAGCCGGATGATCTGAAAATAGGAATGACTTTCGGGGTGAAGCTTAAACTTTCTGCTGATACGCAAAGTCTGATGATTCCTAAAGGAAACTTCTTTAAAGATACCAACGGAAAGTGGATCTTTGTTGCAGAAAAAGGAAAAGCAGTACGCAAGAACATCAGTCTGGGAAGAGAAAATCCATTGTATTATGAGGTTTTATCCGGATTAAAAGAAGGAGAACAGGTAATTGTGTCGGATTACTCCGATTACAAAAAATATGAAATACTAGATATCAAAAACTAACATGAAAACTCAAATAAACAAATATTTTTTAATTGCTGCTTTTGCCGGAACTCAGGTTTTTGGTCAACAGAAAATACAGCCTTATGTAGATGAAAGGGTAGAGTTAATGAGTACTTTATTCCGACTTATAGAAGCCAGAGAATATTCCGACAGAAATAACGAACTATATGTTCAGGATATCGAAAAATATTTTGCTCCGGTGAAAAGTGATCCGTTTTTGTCAAGCCTAAAAAATATAAGAAACGAAAACGGCATAGGCTACGATGCAGTAATGTCTATGGCGCTACATCTGAATATAAAAGACCAAAAGATAAATCTGGTAAAGGAAAGAAATAATACGGTAGAGAAGAGATGGAAAACGGTAGACCTTCCCGTATTCTTAAAAGGATTGAACAGTTTTTACAAAAACAGTAAATACCATCAGTTCTTCCAATCTCATCAGGCCGATTATAAACAGGCAGCTAAAGCATATTCAGATTCTGTTCTGACAAAGTTTAAGCAGGATTGGTATGTGAAATTTTATGGCAAAGAACCCAACGAGGATTACAAAATAGTATTAGGCTATGGAAACGGTGGCGGAAATTATGGACCAAGAGTATCACCGGAAAAGGGGAAAGATATAGTATATGCTATTGTAAGTGGGGGAAAATTTAATGGAAGAACAATAAATTTTTCCAGTAATTATGCACCTACTTTAATCCATGAATTTAACCATTCTTTTGTAAATTATATTTTAGAGACTAAAGATTATAAAAATCAGTTGCAGGATGCTGGGGAGAAAATCCATAAAGCGGTGAAAAAACCAATGGCAGAACAGGCTTACAGTTCATGGGAAACCATCATTAATGAGTCAATTGTAAGAGCAGCTGTCCTGGTTTATATGAAGGAAAATCATTTTTCGCAAGCTGAAATTAATAGTGAAATGAAAGAGCAGATTTCCAGAAGCTTTATTTGGACACCAGATTTGGTAAAGCTTTTAGAGGAATATCAGGCTAACAGAAAACAATATCCTAATCTGGAAGCTTTCTATCCGAGCATAGTATCTTTTTTTCAGAATATAGGCCGGAATATAGACAAAGTTATAAATGATTTTGTTGCGAAGCAGCCCAGAGTAAAATCATTAAGCCCTGACATTAATGGGAAAAGTGATGTAGATACCTCGATAAAAGAGCTTGTTGTAGAATTTGATCAGCCGCTTTCAGGTAAAGGCTTATCTATACATTGGGGAGAATTAGGACGTGATGCTGTTCCAATTAGTGGGAAATCTCTATACATCAATAATAATAAGGGACTAAAGATTCCGGTAGATTTAAAACCTAATAAAGAATATGAGTTTATTCTAGTGGGTGGTAATTTTGAATCTGTAGAAGGATATCCATTGCAGGATTACACAGTAAAATTTAAAACTAAATAAAAAATAATAATATGAAAAAGATTCTTTTACCCTTAGTGATCGCAGGCAGTATCGTAACATCCTGTGTTATTGTAAAAGCAAGTGACGATGGTTATACCGGCAGAAGCTCTTCATATATAGAACAAGCTGTTGAAAGTACCGTATCGGAAACTAAAACTTTTAATGTACAAAACTTCAGTGGTGTAAAAACATCGCAAGCTATAAAAGTAGAAATTGTAAAATCAGATGTTGAGAAAGCAGTAGCTACGAGTAATTACATGGAATTTTTGCGAGTTGAAAATAGAGGTGGAGTTCTGAATGTGTATTACGAAATCCCAAGAGGGAATAACGGTCTTAGAAATGCCAATACAACAGTTGTTGTCTATGCAAAAAACCTTAATGATCTTAAAGCGAGTAGCGCTGGTAGAATAGTGGTAAAAGATCAGTTCAGTACTTCTACACTTAATGTGGATGTTTCCAGTGCGGGAAAAATACAATATGAGAATATAAAAGCAGACCGTCTGAACCTGAACCTTAGCAGTGCTTCTACTTTTACGGGAAGTGCAAATGCACAGTCTGTAAACGCTGATATTTCGAGCGCAGCAACAATCAACATCAATGGTAAGGCAAATGAGGTAAGAGTTGATGCTTCAAGCTCCGCAGATTTTAATGGATCAGACCTTAGAAGTGGCACTGTAAAAGCACAAGCTTCATCCGCAGGCAAAATCAAAATTGGAGTAACCGACGAGCTTACAGCTGCTGCGTCTTCCGGAGCAAAAATTTATTATAAAAGTCCATCCGGTATCAGACTGAATGTACGCAAAAGCTCAGGGGGCAAAGTAGAAGCATTATAATCAACATTAACCTCAGATTTTAATTTAGAACTTTAGAACTAATAATTTTAAACATTAATCTTAATTATGATAACAATAGAAAAACTATCCAAAGTATACCGAACAGAAGACGTACAGACTACAGCTCTTAATCAGGTAGACCTTACAATAAAAAAAGGAGAGTTCCTGGCAATTATGGGACCTTCTGGATGTGGAAAATCTACTTTACTAAATATTTTGGGATTGCTGGATTTCTCTACATCGGGATCTTATCAGTTCAATGAACTGGAAACAACACGTTTATCCGAAAGAAAAAAATCGGACGTAAGAAAACAAAATATAGGATTCATTTTCCAGAACTTTAATCTGATTGATGAATTAAAGGTTTATGAAAATATTGAATTACCATTAATCTATAACGGAATTTCTTCTTCCGAAAGAAAAAAGAGAGTAGAAGAGATTATGGAGAAAATAAACATCAGACACCGTGCAAAACACTATCCGCAGCAACTTTCCGGAGGACAGCAGCAAAGAGTAGCTGTAGCAAGAGCTCTGGTAACGAGACCCAAACTGATCCTTGCAGATGAGCCAACAGGAAATCTGGATAGCACCAACGGAAACGAGGTAATGAATCTTTTAGCTGAACTTCACCGCGAGGGATCGACTATTGTAATGGTGACTCACTCGTCTTACGATGCAAGCTTCTCTTCCCGTATTGTAAATATGAAAGACGGCGAAATCTTTAATGAAGAGCACACGACAAAAAGAACAGATGTTTTCGATAAAGCACAGCCTGGAGATTATGCTGTAACCGGGGAATAGTATTAAGTACGAAAATAGGAGTTAGAAAATTCACTATTTACTATTCATCAGATTCACCCATTGACCCATTCACCAAATTACCTATCAACTAATAAACCATAAAATCATGCTTCGTAACTGGCTGAAAATAGCTTTTACCAATTATAAAAAGAACTGGCTTTCCACAGTCATTAATCTTTTTGGTTTGGCCATAGGACTTACCAGTTTTATGCTTATTATGATGCATTGGGAAGATGAAGAATCTTTTGAAAATTGGAATCCTAAAAAGGAACAGATTTATTTTTTTCAGGGTTATTATAAAAAGGATAATATCTATGGTAATAATACTTCATATCTGGTTGCCAAGCGCGCCAAAGACATAATTCCTGAAATTGAAGATTATGTACTGATTAATGGCTCCGGATATGCGGGAATAGCAACTTCAGATAATAAATCTGCATATATTGAAGGGGGGATGTCTGTATCACCATCATTTTTCAAAATATTTCCTTTTAAAATTTTATCCGGAAACGGAAAAAATGCCTTACTGGAAACGAATTCTATAGCGATATCAAATACCATTAGTCAAAAACTTTTTGGAACAACAGATGCAGTGGGAAAAACTTTGACCTATGAGAATAATCCACTTGTTGTAACGGCAGTTTATGAACTCCCGAAAGATAATACGGAAATCAATCCTGACTTTCTATTTCTTTCAAAGCAGTATGCCAATTCTGTGAAAGATCCGGGAGACGCATGGGGAAATAATAGCTATGGATGTTTCTTTCTATTCAAAAATGGTGCTTTACCAGAGGCTGTACGCCAGAAAGTAGTAAAGGATATTTTTGAATACCGGGCTAAAATGTTTGGTGATAAGGGAATGAGTGCAGAGAAATATCTGGAACTCTATGGACCAAATGATGTAGAATTTACCCGATTGGATAAAATGAAATTACATGCTAAAGCTTCGTGGTTTGGTGGTGGGGACTATAAGCTTATTCTTACTTTGTTTAGTTTATCTGTTTTGTTACTGCTGATGTCAGCTATTAATTTTATTAATCTTAAGACGGCACAGGCATCGCAACGAGCGAAAGAGGTAGGCGTTAGAAAAGCTTTAGGAAGTAGTAAATCGCAGTTGATTGCCCAATTTTTATTGGAAACCTTTATTGTCACCTTTGCTGCTTATTTATTTTCATTGGCCCTTACAGAAGCTGCATTGCCATTTTTTGGTAAGTTTCTGGACAAAGAAATTCATTTCCAAAATAACTTTTACTTATACTCAATGATTATTGTTATTGCAATTTCATTAGTATCAGGAATTATTCCGGCTTTATACCTATCTAACTTCAGAGCAATAGATACACTAAAAGGAAATTTTGCACGCAGTAAAAATGGTATCTGGCTTAGAAATTCAATCTTAGGACTTCAGTTGGTTATTTCCTCATTCTTTATTATTGGTAGCTTTATTATCAATAATCAGGTTACCTATATGATGAATAAAGATCTTGGCTTCGATGGGTCTCAGTTATACAGCATCAATTTTAATAAAGATTCTAAAAAGCCATGGATGAAATATGAACTTCTGAAATCTGAATTGGTAAAAGTAAAAGGAGTTCAGAATGTAACTTTTGGTGAAGCCTTACCTGGGTTTAATGGACGCAGTTCTTCTAATATAGATTGGCATAACGAGTCGGTTGAGGCGCAACATGGTTCTTTGGATTTTGGATTTTTAGAAGCCATGAAAGTAAAGTTGCTTGCAGGTAGATTTTTTTCTCCGAAGTTATCATCGGATACTATTAATTCGGCGATTGTTAATGAAGCATTTGTACGCAAGTTTGGTTGGAAAAATAACGAAGCATTCAATAATCAGGTTGCTCCGGGATTCGATACTATAAAATATAATATTGTAGGAATAGTTAAAGACTTTAATGTGTTTAACCCAAGGGCTGAAATTGAGCCAATGATATTTTTTCATTACAAAGAAACCGATTGGAAACGTTATAACCTGAATAGAATTATTCTGGAGTTAAGCCCCGATGATATGTTGGCTACTCAGGAAAGAGTAAAGTCATATTGGGAAAAAAATATAGAACCGGGCTATCCTTTCAACGGAGAATTCATCAATAAAAAATTTGCTAAAACCTTTATTAAATACCAGAAACAGCAGACTCTTTTTAATATCTTAAATGCAATGGTTTTAATAATAGCATTGCTGGGGCTTTTCGCATTGTCGTCTTTAATGATCGAACAGAAGCTAAAAGATGTAGCCATAAAAAAAACATTAGGTGCTTCAGGTACCATACTTATAAAAGATCTGACTAAGAAATTCCTTTGGATAACTCTAATAGCTGTTTTAGTTAGTATTCCGATTAGCTACTACTTTATGAATGAATGGCTGAAAGACTTTGCTTATCGTATAGAAATGCCTTGGTGGCCATATATTCTGAGCTTGGTAATTCTTTTATTACTAACATTCCTGGTGGTGAGTATAAAAGCATACCGCGCTACCAAAGTAGAGCTGGTAAAATATCTGAAATACGAATGATGCTAAGTACGAAATACGAAATTAGACATTAGAGGTTAGAAAATTAACTACTTACAATTAATCATTAACCATTAACCATTAGGTAATTATGTTAAAGAATTGGCTGAAAATAGCATTTACACAATACAAAAAGAACTGGCTTTCTACAGTAATCAACCTGTTTGGTTTAACGATTGGGCTTACTGGTTTTATGCTTATTTTGATGCATTGGCAGGATGAAGAATCTTATGAAGCTTGGAATCCCGGGAAAGAAAATATCTATTTTCTTGAAAACGGAATGGGGAAAAACTTTGGCGTATGGAGCTCTTCTACTCAGGCAGAGGTGCGTTATGGAAAAGAAAAAGTAAGCGGTATTCAAGACTACCTTCTGATAAATCCTTTTCAAAATAATGAGCGTGTTGGTTTCGGTTCTAAGGTTTCCAATCCTGTAAAATATACAACATCAGACAGCTTTTTTAGATTTTTTCCTTTTAAAAAGCTTGCCGGTTCTTATAAAGATATTTTTAAAAATCCCCATGTTGCTGCTATTTCTGCTGAAACAGCTCAGCAGCTATTTGGTAATAACTATCAGGATGCTATTGGCAAAACCATCGTATCCGACCAGAATAAATATGTAATTGCTGCAGTATATGAACTTCCAAAAGAAAATTCGGTAATCAAGCCAGGACTACTTGTAAGAGATGGTTTCCTGAACGGGAATGAAGAGAATTGGGGAGATTATAATTATGCAGGCTTTTTTATGACAAAGCCCAATGTGGACATTACAAAGGTAAATGCAGATCTGAATAAAATGCTTTACGATTACAAGGTAGCCAAGGATATGAAAATCATGAACAAAACAGTTCAGGAGTATGAAGCTGCTATTGGTGGTAAGGCGGAGCTTTTCATCACAAGGCTGGACAAAATGAAATTGGAGGCTAAAGGCGGAGGTATTGAAAAAGCGGATAAGAAGAATATCTATACTTTGTTGGGACTTTCAGTTATCATTGTATTATTATCTGCTATTAATTTTATTAATCTAAAGACTGCACAAGCCTCACAGCGGGCAAAAGAAGTAGGAGTACGTCGTGTAATGGGAGGAACAACCTGGCAGTTAACAGGTCAGTTTTTACTGGAGACATTACTCATATGTATGGCTGCTTATCTTTTGGCAACAGCTTTTGCTGAATTACTATTGCCGGCTTATAATAAATTTCTGGGTAAAGAAATCAAGCTATCCAATGCCAATGTTTTTATTTACTCGCTTATAATGCTGCTCTTTACAAGTGTAGTTTCAGGATTGATTCCGGCCGTTTATCTGGCGAATTTCAAGCCGATTAATACACTTAAAGGTAATTTTTCCAGAAGTAAGCATGGTATATGGTTGCGAAACGGAATCTTGACAATACAATTTGTGATTTCATCATTCTTTATTATTTCAATATTAATTATCAATGCTCAGGTTAATCATATGTTGAACAAAAATCTTGGATTTAATGGTGATCAGGTCATTAATATTGATTTTATGAAACAAGTTGACAAACCCTATCAAAAGTATGAATTGTTGCGAGAGCAACTTCCCAAAATAAAAGGAGTAGAAGGTGTTACTTACACCAAGCAACGTATGGGAATGGGGAGTGCCGGAAATTCGAACGTTAACTATCAGGATATTAGTATTATGGCGAATCATGGATCTGTAGATCTCAACTTTTTTAAATTCTTCAAAATAAAAATATTAGAAGGCCGGGATTTCGATCCAAAATTATCTTCAGACACATTATCCTCTACGATTGTGAACCAGGCTTTTATCAAAGAGATGGGCTGGACACCAAAAGAAGCTATAGGAAAAGAAGTACGTCCTGGATTTGATAGCATAAAATATAAAATTGTAGGTGTAGCACAGGATTATAATCAGGAAAGTGTTGCCAATAAAGTGGCATCTGTTATTTATTTCAACTATGGACGTAACTGGAATAAAACGAATGTCAACAATATTATGGTAAAGCTTTCCGGTGATAATATTCCGGAAACTATAAGTAAAATCCAGGATTATTGGCAGAAAAAAATAGAGCCGGGATATCCGTTTAAATACGAGTTTCTGAATAAAAAATTTGCTAGAACCTATGACAGTTATAAAAAGCAAAGGCTATTGTTTACAATTCTCAACGCGATGGTACTTATCGTAGCGCTATTAGGTTTGTTTGCATTGTCTTCTTTAATGATTGATCAGAAGCTGAAAGATGTAGCCATCAAAAAAACACTGGGGGCATCGGATAATGTACTGATAAAAGACCTGACCCGAAAGTTTCTGTGGATTACGACACTAGCAGTATTAATAAGTATCCCTGTGAGTTACTATTTTATGAATGAATGGCTGAAAGACTTTGCTTACCGTATAGAAATGCCGTGGTGGCCATATGTTCTGAGTTTTGTAATTCTACTGTTGCTGACCTTCTTTGTTGTAAGCATTAAAGCATATCGCGCTACCAAGGTAGAACTGGTAAAATATCTGAAATACGAATGATGCTAAGTATGAAATACGAAATAAGAAGTTAGAAATTAGACATTAGAGGTTAGAAAATTAACTACTTACAATTAATCATTAACCATTAGGTAATTATGTTTAAAAATTGGCTGAAAATAGCATTTACGAACTACAAAAGAAACTGGGTTTCAACAGTAATTAATCTTTTAGGATTAACTATTGGGTTCACTGTTTTCATTTTGATATTTCTAAACTGGCAGGATGAGAAAAGCTATGAAAGTTGGGTGCCTGGCAAAGAGAATATCTATTTTGTAGAGAATCATAATGCCATTTTTGGAGATATAGCAGTATCAAGCTATCCGGCTTTATATGTTTCCAAAGAAAAGTTCAGTGAGATAGAAGATTATACTATAGCCGGTATTTGGGGAGGGAAGTATAAACTAATTTACAAAGACAAATCTGCTTATGCCACAGAAGCCAGTGCAATAGACTCTTATTTTGATTTTTTTCCTCATGAGACAATAGCAGGGAATTTTAAAAATGCCATTAGTGATGAGGATAAAATTGCTCTTTCTGAGAAAACAGCGAAGATGCTTTTCGGTGCAGAATATAAGAACTGTATAGGTAAAGTAATAAAAAAGGATAATGATGACAAGTCGTATGTCGTTAGTGTAGTGTATAAATACACTGATAAAAATAGTGTATTCAAATCCGATTACATAGTCAGAACAAGAGGACTTAATAACTCTACGAATTGGAGTAATTACAGCTATGTAGGTTTTTTTAAAGTAAAACCGGGAACTGATATCAAAAATCTGGAAAAAAAGCTTACAGATCAGATGTCTGTAGAAGAGAGAAAATCCTCAGAAAAAGATGGAGAAAAGTATGATGAAAAAGATAAAACAATCGTTTCTCTTGTTCCTTTAAATGCCATGAAACTGGATGCAAAGAGCGACGGAATTGAAAAGGGTGACAAAAGGTCTATTCTGATCTTATTGGGACTATCAACTCTTATTCTTACACTATCCGGAATTAATCTGATTAACCTGAAAACAGCTCAGGCTTCCCAGCGAGCTAAAGAAGTAGGAGTAAGAAAAGCCATCGGAGATTCCAGATTAGGAGTTATTCTTCAGTTTTTGTTCGAGAATGCTATAATCTGTATTGTAGCCTATTTATTATCTTTCGTTGCAATAGAATTTTTACTTCCTTCTTACAACAAGTTTTTAGGAAAAGAAATAAGTATGGATAATACCAATGTTATTATCTATTCAGCGCTTTTATTGCTTCTGTTTATATTTTTATCCGGTATTATACCTGCTCTTTATTTATCGAACTTCCAGCCTATTAATACATTAAAGGGAAATTTCTCCAGAAGTAAGCATGGAGTATGGCTAAGGAACTCTATTCTTACACTGCAGCTGATTATTTCTTCATTCTTTATTGTCTGTTCTTTTATTATTCATAGTCAGGTTCAGTATATGTTGAATAAGGATCTAGGATTCAAAGGAGATCAGGTTGTTAAGATTGATTTTAAAAAGACCAATTACAGAGACGATTATAATTATAAAAAATACCTGAGACTAAAGGCGGAAATATCTAGAATATCCGGAGTTCAGGATATTACAGGATCCGTTCTTTCATTAGGTAGTGGTGTAAGAAATTCATCATCTGTGAAAAATGTTCTGGACACTACTAAGAACATTAATAATGTAGGAAATGGTGGAGTAGACTATAATTATTTTCAGTTTTATAAAATAAAATTTGCAACCGGAAGAAATATTGATATTCGTAAAACATCAGATACTATTTCCGGAGCTGTGGCCAACGAAACATTTGTGAAAATGATGGGATGGAACAATCAACAGGCCTTAGGAAAAGAAGTATATCCAGGCTGGGATGGCAAGAAAAAATATAAAATTCTCGGTGTTGTTAAAGATTTTTATGTAACGGGTGTAGACAAGCCTATAGATCCAATATTATTCTATAACTACGACAGAACCTATATTAAAAATAGCCTGACAGGTTTGCAAATCAAACTTTCAGGTAATGACATTAACGGAACCATAAAACGTATTGAAGAATTCTGGAATACAAAAGCAGAACCCGGATATCCATTCGAGTATACATTTGTAGACAAATCTTTTGCAAGAACATTTGCTAAATACGAAAAACAAAAACTTCTGTTTTCCATTCTTAATTCTGTGGTTTTGGTTGTAGCATTATCAGGACTCTTTGCCCTGTCCAGCCTGATGATTGATCAGAAATTAAAAGAAGTGGCTATCAAGAAAACAATGGGAGCATCAGATAGCACATTGATAAGAGATCTTACGAAGAGATACTTTTGGCTTGCAGCATTAGCAGTACTAATTAGTATGCCGGTTAGTTATTACTTTATGAACGAATGGCTGAAAGACTTTGCCTATCGTATAGAAATGCCGTGGTGGCCATATGTTCTGAGTTTCGTAATTCTACTGTTGCTAACCTTCTTTGTTGTAAGTATTAAAGCATACCGCGCTACCAAAGTAGAATTGGTAAAATACCTGAAATACGAATGATGCGAAGTACGAAATTAGATATTAGAAAATTAACGATTTACAATTAATCATTAACAATTAACCATTAACCATTAGGTAATTATGTTTAAAAACTGGATTAAAATAGCATTTACCAATTACAAAAAGAACTGGCTTACTACACTTATCAACCTTTTGGGGCTGTCTGTGGGGCTAACTGTATTTCTGTTGGTATTCCTGAATTGGCAGGACGAAAAATCCTATGAAAAATGGGTGCCCGAAGGAGATAATGTGTATTATGTAGAAAGAGTTTTTGATCACAAGGATTTTAATCCTGTATGCAGTTATCCTTTTCTGGAAGTACCATCAAAGACATTCCCGGAAATTCAGGATTTTTCCGTGATTAATTATTGGGCAAATAGTAAGTCCCGACTTTTAACAGATGGCCATTCCAGTTATAATAGCTCTGCTGAGGTATCAGAAGGTTTCTTCAAGGTACTTCCTTTTACTCTCGTAGCGGGTAGTTATAATAATCTTTTTGTGGATGAAAATTCAATAGCATTATCCGAAGATGTTGCAAAACAGCTTTTTGGAGATAGCTACAAGGAGAGTATTGGAAAGACGGTTACAAAAGATGAAAGTGGTAAAAAAGTTGTTGTCCAGGCTATTTACAAACTTCCTGCAGAAGAAGATAATACTATTTTCAGACCCGGCTTCGTAGTAAGAAATTCTAATATAGATTCTAATAAAAATGTATGGAGTAATAACAGCTTCTTTGGGTTTTTCCGTGTGAAGCCAGGCACAAATATCTCGGAACTGGAGAAAAAACTATCTGCAATACAGACAAAACAGCAAAATATTGAGCTTAAACAGTCAGGCTGGCCAGAGATGAAAAATCCAATAGAAATACGTCTGGTAAACATAAAAAAAATGAGGTTGGATGCTAAAAGTGGAGGACTTGAAGGTACAGACAAAAAATCAATCTTGATTTTGTTGTCCTTATCAGGACTTATTATGATACTTTCTGCCATTAATTTCATCAATCTAAATACAGCTCAGGCATCACAAAGAGCAAAAGAAGTAGGCGTTCGAAAATCATTTGGGAGTTCCAAAGGACAATTGATTATACAGTTCTTACTGGAAACCTTTATAATTTATATCACTGCATTCTTTATATCGATGATTCTTCTGGAGCTTTTATTGCCCCTTTATGGTAAATTTCTGAACAAGATGATAAAGATAGGAGATCCTGTTGTTTATCTGTATGCAGTATTAATTGTCTCTGTGTTTGCATTTATTTCCGGAATTGTTCCTGCAATATACCTTTCTGGTTTCAAACCAATTCAGACACTTAAGGGAAATTTTTCCAGAAGTAAGCATGGCATCTGGTTACGCAATTCTATTTTGACTTTGCAAATTATTATTTCTTCGTTTTTTATTATTTCTTCCTTCATTATCTATAAGCAGGTTGACTATATGATGCAGAAAGATTTAGGTTTTCGTGGTGAACAGGTTTACCAGCTTAATTTTAATAAAATATCGTGGGAAAATAATTATAATATGAAGAAGTACCAGTTGTACAGTGAGAAGATAAAACACTTTCCGGGAGTTATAGATGTTACAGGGTCTTCTCAGACTTTAGGAAATGGTATTAACAGTACAACAGGAATTAAATATAAAAGAGATTCTACAAAGTCTGTGGATGTTGGTGTAGGTGCCATTGATCTGAATTTTACTAAGTTTTATAAAATTAAATTCCTTTCCGGAAGAGATTTTAATCCAAAATTAACTACAGATACAACAAAGGCAATTATAGTAAATGAAGCTTTTGTCCAAAAAATTGGATGGAACAATCAGGAAGCGATTGGTAAAGAAATGACAAGTAATACGGATAGTAAAGCACGAAACATGGTCATAGTCGGGGTTGTAAAAGATATGAATTTTGGTGATGTACAGTATAAAATTGAACCGATAATGTTTTTTAATTATGATAGGTACTGGACAAGAAATAATCTAATCAGTTTACAAATCAAATTATCGGGTGAAAATATTGATGAAAACCTGGCCAGAATCAAAAAATATTGGGAAACAGAAGTTGAACCTGGATATCCATTTAACGGAGAATTTGTCAATAAACAGTTTGCCAAAACCTTTGAGAAGTATGAGAAACAACGCACTTTATTTTCAATTCTGAATGCAATCGTTTTGTTAGTAGCTCTTTTAGGACTATTTGCATTGTCCAGCTTAATGATAGAACAAAAGTTGAAAGATGTAGCTATTAAAAAAACATTAGGAGCATCAGACGGTATACTGATAAGAGATCTGACCAGAAAATTCCTATGGATTACAGTAATAGCAGTATTAATAAGCATACCGATAAGCTATTATTTTATAAATGAATGGCTGAATGGCTTCGCTTATCGTATAGAAATGCCATGGTGGCCATTTGTTTTAAGTTTAGCAATTCTTTTATTGCTGACAATTCTTGTGGTAAGTATCAAAGCCTACAGAGCAACCAAAGTAGAACTGATAAGGTACCTGAAATACGAATGATGCTAAGTACGAAATTAGAATTACGAAGTTAGAATATAGAAAATTGATCAATCACCATTCACTCATTGCCTTATTCACCAATGATTATCTCATTGCCCAAATTGAAAAGTTATGTTACGCAACTGGATTAAAATAGCATTTACAAATTATAAAAAAAACTGGCTGACAACCCTTATTAACCTTATAGGGTTATCTGTCGGGCTTGTGATATTTTTGTTAGTATTTCTCAACTGGCAGGATGAGAAATCTTATGAGAAATGGGTTCCGAACGGGGAAAATGTATATTTAATAGAATTACAAAATGGTAAGGATAGCTATGTTTCTCAGGTCAATTATCCACTTTTGTATACTTCTCCTAAGGCATTTCCGGAAATAGAGACATCTACAGTAGTCAATGTGTGGATGGATGTCAAAAACAAACTGACTACAGACGGACATTCTGTTTATACTACTCCCATTTTTGCAACCGAAAACTTCTTTAAAGTAATGCAATTTCCTAAAATAGCGGGAAGCTATGAAAATATACTTGTAGACAATACATCCATTGCTCTTTCCGAAGATACTGCCAGACAGCTTTTTGGGAAAGATTACCTTCATAGTATTGGGAAAACAGTGGTGTTGGATAATGAAGGCAGCAAATATGTTGTACATGCAATTTATAAGAACCCTGAAGAATCCGAAAATACAATATTCCGGGGCGGGTTTGTAGTCCGAGATGCCTTTGTTAACGATAGTAAGGAGAGCTGGACCAACTATAGTTACTATGGTTTCTTTAAAGTAAAGCCTAATACGGATTTAGCAAAACTGGAAGAAAAGCTTTCCAAATGGGATGATGATCATGAAAGAATTGAGAACCGAAAGAATGGGTGGGGAGATAACGGAGATCATATCAAAGCTCATTTGACTAATATCAGAAATATGAAGCTCGATGCTAAAGGATGGGGACTGATGAAGGGCGATAAGAAATCTATTATTATTCTAATGTCATTATCAGGCCTTATTTTAGTTCTTTCCGGAATTAATTTTATTAATCTCAATACAGCGCAGGCCTCACAGCGTGCTAAAGAAGTAGGTGTAAGAAAGGCTTTGGGAAGTTCTAAAAGAAAAATAATAGTTCAGTTTTTATTAGAAACACTTATCATGTATGCTACAACATTTGTGATCTCTATGGTTGTACTGGAACTGCTTTTACCAATGTATGGAAAGTATTTGGGAAAGGAGATTAAAATACAGGGATTTCAGGTCTATTTATATGCAGTTTTTGTTGTACTCATTTTCACGTTTGTTTCCGGTATTATTCCGGCGCTTTATCTTTCAGGATTTAAGCCTATCCAAACGCTGAAAGGAAACTTTGCAGGCAGTAAACATGGTATATGGTTACGAAATCTTATTTTGTCATTACAGCTTATTATTTCATCATTTTTTATTATTTCATCATTGATTATCTATAAACAGGTGAATTATATGATGGATAAAGATTTAGGTTTTAATGGGGATCAGGTATTTGAGATCAGCTTTAAAAAGACAAATTTTAAAGATGGCAACTATAATCAGAGAAAATATGAATTGTACAGAGACCAGATAAAGCATTTTCCCGGAGTATTGGATATTACCGGTTCATCACAAAGTATTGGAAATGGTCTTAGGAATTTTGCAGGTGCAAAAGATAAAAGGGATTCTACAAAAACCACATCTGCCGGAATCGGAGCTATAGATTTTAATTATTTCAATTTTTACAAACTAAGACTGGTTGCGGGCAGAGATATTAATCCCAAATTGGCTACAGATACAGTGAATGGACTAGTAGTTAATGAAGCTTTTGTAAAAAGTATGGGCTGGAAACCATCAGAAGCTATTGGTAAAGAAATATCAAGCGGACTATCTGAAAAGAGTAATAATCTGTTGATTTTAGGAGTGGTGAAGGATTTCCATTATGGTGGAGTAAAAAATGAAATTTCTCCGGTCATGTTCTTTAATTACCAAAGGTACTGGACTAAAAACCAAATGAATAATCTGCAGATTAAACTTTCCGGAGACAATATCTCTCAAAATATTCAACGTATCAAAAAATATTGGGAAACAGAAGTAGAGCCCGGCTATCCTTTTGAAGGTAATTTTGTCAATAAGAATTTCGCCAAGACTTTTGACAAATATAAAAAGCAACGTCTATTATTTTCTATTCTAAATTCTGTTGTTTTGATTGTTGCCCTTTTAGGATTATTTGCATTGTCCAGTCTGATTATAGAACAAAAACTGAAAGATGTAGCGATTAAAAAGACATTAGGGGCATCGGACGGAGTACTTATAAAAGATCTGACAAAGAAATTTCTGTGGATCACAGCAATAGCGGTACTAATAAGCATACCGATAAGCTATTATTTTATGAACGAATGGCTGAAAGATTTTGCCTACCGCATTGAAATGCCATGGTGGCCTTATGTTCTGAGTTTAGCTATTCTTTTGCTGCTAACTTTTCTTGTGGTAAGTATTAAAGCTTACAGAGCAACAAAAGTAGAACTGGTAAAATACCTGAAATACGAATGATGCGAGTTATGAAGTACGAATTACGAAGTTAGAGGTATGTATTTAGAAAATTAATCATTAACAATTAACAATTAACCATTGATAAAGAATTGGATTAAAATAGCGTTTAGCAATTATTATAAAAATTGGCTGACAACAATTATTAACCTTTTAGGATTGTCCATTGGGTTAACAATTTTCCTATTGGTATTTCTAAACTGGCAGGATGAGAAATCTTATGAGAAATGGGTACCAAATAAAGAGAATATTTATTTTGTGGAACTACAGACCAGTAAAACTAATTATGCCTCTAACGTCAATTATCCATTATTATATACTGCTCCGAAAATGTTTCCGGAGATAGAGAATTATTCCGTAGTTGCTAATATAGGAGAAGATGATAAAACTAAACTGATAGCTGATGGGCGCTCTGTCTATACTACCCCAATTGCTGCAAGTGAAGACTTTTTTAAAGTAATACAGCTCCCTAAAGTAGCAGGTAGTTATGATAATATTTTAGTAGATAGACATTCCGCAGCACTTTCTGAAGATACGGCCAAGGCTTTATTTGGTAAAGATTACCTGAACAGCATTGGCAAAGTTGTAGTGGCAGATAACGATGGAAGTAAATATGTGGTACAAGCAATTTACAAGAACCCTGCTGATGCTGAAAATACAATATTCAGAAGTGGTTTTATAGTTAGACAATCCAATATTGATAATAACAAGAATTGGACAAATTATAGTTTTTATGGCTTTTTCAAAGTGAAGCCCAATACAGATATTGCTAAGCTTGAAGAAAAATTGTCCAAATGGGATGACGATAACGAAAGAGCAGACAGAAGTAAATATGGTTGGGCAGATGACAGAGATCCTATTAAAGTTCATTTGACTAATGTTCGTGATATGAAACTTAAAGCCAAAGGTTCGGGAATTATGAAAGGTGATCAGAAATCTATTATAATTCTGATGACTTTAGCAGGGCTTATTTTAGTTCTTTCCGGTATTAATTTTATCAATCTCAATACAGCACAGGCCTCACAAAGAGCTAAGGAGGTAGGGGTGAGAAAAGCCTTAGGAAGCTCGAAAGGAAAATTAGTAATGCAATTTTTATTAGAGGCTTTTATTGTTTATATCACAGCATTTATTATTTCTCTGGTTTTATTAGAATTGTTATTGCCTGTATATGGCAAGTTTCTGAAGAAAGAAATCAGGGTGGAAGGGATTCATGTATATCTGTATACTTTCCTCATTATAATCGCCTTTGCTTTCTTCTCCGGAATTATTCCGGCATTGTATCTTTCCAATTTTAAGCCTATTCAAACACTTAAAGGAAACTTTGCCCGAAGCAGACATGGAGTTTGGCTGCGCAATGCGATCTTATCATTGCAACTGATTATTTCTTCTTTTTTTATTATTTCTTCATTGATTATTTATACTCAGGTAAATTATATGATGAATAAAGACTTAGGTTTCAGTGGGGATCAGGTTTTTCAGATAAATTTTAAGAAAACCAACTTTATAGATGAAAATTACAATCAAAGAAAGTACGAACGCTACAGAGATAAAATAAAACACTTCCCTGGAGTAATAGACATTACAGGATCATCACATACGATGGGTGGTGGTATTAATAGCTCGTCGGGTGCTAAATATAAAAAAGACTCTACAAAAGCTACATCTGCGGGAATTGGAGCTATTGACTTTAATTATTTTAAATTTTATAAAATAAAATTTATTGCAGGTCGCGAGATGAATCCTAAAATGACGACAGATACTGCACGCGGACTAATCGTAAATGAGTCTTTTGTGAAGAAAATGAACTGGAGTCCTGCAGAGGCAATAGGCAAAGAAATCTCCAGTGGACTGGATGATAAAAGTGACAATATGCTTATTATAGGTGTTGTAAAGAATTTTCATTACGGAAGTGTACAATATGATGTTTTTCCAATGATGTTCTTTAACTATGAGAGGTATTGGACCAAAAATCAGATGAACAATTTACAAATCAGACTTTCTGGTGATAATATAGCAGAAAATGTAGCCCGTATTAAAAAATACTGGGAAACAGAAGTAGAGCCTGGTTATCCTTTTGAAGGTGATTTTGTTAATAAAAACTTTGCCAGAACTTTTAATAAATACAAAAAGCAGCGTTTATTATTTTCTATTCTCAATTCTGTAGTATTAGCTGTAGCACTTTTAGGATTATTTGCATTATCCAGTCTGATGATTGAGCAAAAACTGAAAGATGTAGCTATTAAAAAAACGATGGGCGCTTCAAACGGGATTCTGATAAGAGATCTTACTCAGAAATTTCTGTGGATAACCACAATAGCAGTATTCATCAGTATACCGATCAGTTATTACTTTATGAATGAATGGCTGAAAGATTTTGTTTACCGCATCGAGATGCCGTGGTGGCCTTATGTTTTAAGTTTGGTTATTCTTCTATTATTGACTTTCCTTGTGGTAAGTATTAAAGCCTACAGAGCCACCAAAGTAGAACTGGTAAAATACCTGAAATACGAATGATAAAATTAGAAGTACGAATTACGAAATTAGAATTCAGAAAAATTAACAATTAATAATTGACCATTAATCATTAATCCTAATCATGTTTAAAAAACTTATTTTCCTTAGTATATCAACCTTTATGTTTTCTCAGCAGACCGAAGAATGGGATTTGCAAAAAACAGTAGATTACGCTATAAGTAAACACCCTACAGTGCAGCAAAGTATTCTGAAGGTAGACCAGCGTAAACAGGAAATCACGGCGTCTAAAGGAATGCTGCTGCCATCCGTTGTCGCGAATACCAGCGAGAACTATAGCTTTGGTTCGACTATTAATCCTGGAACCAACCAAAGAGAAGCACTGAATGTAGGAACAACACAATTCTCAGCAACAGCTAATTGGGAATTATTTAACTGGAGAAATTTCATGAATATTTCACTGAGCAAAATGAATAAAGAAAGCTCCGATTACCGCCTGAAAGCAGTACAAAATGATATTGCATTGAATGTTATCCAGTTATTCTTTCAGTACCAGAATGACAAGGCATGGTTCGGAGTGCTGAAAACTCAGCTGGATGGAGTAGAAGAACAAATTAAAAGAACAGAAAAAGAAGTGGAAATAGGGAACCGCCCCAAAAGTGATATTTATGATATAAAAGCCAACATGGGAACCTTGCAGGAACAATGGGTATCTGCCAAAAATCAGAAAGAAATTTCTAAAAACAATCTTCTTAATGCATTAGCCATTACTTCAGATAATATAGATTTTGCTCAGAATACATCGGATACCTCTTCTGTTCTGGCCTTTTCAGACGAAAACTTTGTAAAAGAAATGCTGGAAAAGAATCCGGCATATCTGGCTGCTGCAAAAGAAATCCAGGTTTCTGCAGAAAAGATAAGAGTAGAAAGAAGTGGTTACTTGCCAACGTTGAACGGACAGTATTCGTGGTCTACTTTTTATAGTAAAGTACTAGGAGGCAATCAGCCTACAACAGCATTTTCAGATCAATTTAACCAAAACAAAAATCAACAGGTCTACTTTAACCTAAGTATTCCGGTTTTCAACAAGCTGCAGGTAAAATCCAATGTAGAAATTGCAAAGCTTAATAAAATTAATGCGGATCTGGAAAAAGAAAAAACAGTCAGCAATCTGGTTGCAGCATTAAAGTCTATTAAGATTCAGTACCAGAATTCAGAAGAGAAATACAGGCTCTTGCAGCAAAATTTTGAGAACCAAAAACTTTCTTTTGACAAATCAGAAGAAAAATACAAAGAAGGTCTGATGGACGCTTATACCTTCTTTATAGTTCGTAATAACTGGCTTCAGGCCAATTATAACCTGATTAAAAGCCGTTATGATGTAATGTTACAGGAGGAACTATGGAAAATTTATAACAAATAAGAAGTAGAATAATATCAATTTACACCAATTAAACTTAGCCAAAGTAACATATGAAAATAAAATTATTCCTCATTGCAGCTTGCTCACCCGTATTGCTGTTTAGTCAGAAAGTATTCACACAAGATGTAGATAATTTCTGGAAAACCTACGATAAAATCATAAAAACAAAAGACTCCGCACAAAAAGTCAGCCTGATTCAGACAATGTACATAGATAATGGAACACAAGGTTTGCATGATATTATGAAGGCAAGGCGATATTCTGCACAGGAATATATTGATGCTATTGGAAAATACCCAAAATTTTGGTCTTCTATAAGATCCCGTACTTTGAAGTCTAAAAAACAGGCGAAAAATGTTGAAAAGAGTATAGCTGCTTTAAAGAAAATTTATCCCGAAGCAAAACCGGCAAATGTATATTTTACAGTCGGTCTGCTGAGAACAAATGGTACGACAATGGGTGGGAACGTTCTGATAGGATCTGAGAGTGCACTGGCAGACAAAGATGTAGATATTTCTGAAATGCCTGTAAATTCGCAGCTAAAAGCTTATTTTCAGACTAACCCGATTAATTCTTTTGTTTCTTTAACAGCACATGAATATGTACATACACAGCAAAAATCGACTATTGGAAACAATTTGTTAACGCAGGTAGTGATGGAAGGCGTTGCGGAATTTGTTTCTAATTTATCGTTAAATAAAAAATCTGCTGTTCCGGCAATGGCTTATGGATATGCACATGAAGCTGAAATTAAGAATCTTTTTGTGAAAGAGATGTTTACACCCCTTGTTAATACAGCTTCCAACTGGATATGGAATTCATCTAATAACCGCTTTGGTATTGCCGACTTAGGTTATTTTGTCGGAAATGAGATTGCCAGAAAATACTATGAAAATCAATCGGATAAAAAAGCTGCAATCAAACATATGATCGAACTGGATTACAATAACGAATCAGTCTTGCAAAAATTTGTCGATGAGTCCGCATACTTCGAAAAACCGGTAGCTCAGTATGTCAGCGGATATGAAGACAACAGGCCCACAGTGATTGGGATTAAAGAATTCGAGAATGGAAGCAAAAATGTAAACCCCAATACCAAAATCATTACCTTGACATTTTCAGAACCTATGATGTTTTTTACCAATTTTAATTATGGACCGTTAGGAGAGGAAAATGCAATGAAAATAGAAAAATTATTAGGCTATTCTGAAGATAAAAAGACATTAAGATTACAAATTATGAATTTAAAGCCCAATCAGCGTTATCAATTGCTTATTGATGAAAGATTCCGTTCTGTGAATGATCTTCCGCTGAAGGCATATCTTATCGATTTTACAACAACGAAATAATTTTTTAATCTTGTCAGGATTATTACCAAATTAATTCTTGATCTTGACAAAGTTTTTCAGTTTATAAAAAGTGATAAATTAAAGTTTCAAAATAACTTTTTCAGCCCCTCCTGATTTACCTTTTTCTAAGAAAATAGCGAAAAACAAACCATGATTTAACAGATTATTTGTGCATTTTGTCATGTCTCACTACATTTGTATTCAGTAAATAGAATTGAAAATTAAGAACTATGATCATACAACCACGTGTTAGAGGGTTTATCTGCCTTACAGCACACCCTGAAGGAGCTTTACAGAATGTAAAAAGTCAGATTGATTATGTAAAATCTAAAGGTGAGATTAAAAACGGTCCTAAAAAAGTATTGGTAATTGGTGCTTCTACAGGTTTCGGTTTATCTTCCAGAATTTCTGCAGCTTTTGGTTCTGGTGCAGCTACTGTAGGTGTTTTCTTCGAAAAAGCACCATCAGAAGGTAAACTGGCTACAGCCGGATGGTATAACTCTGCAGCTTTCGAAAAAGAAGCCGCTGCAGCAGGATTATATGCTAAAAGTATTAATGGTGATGCTTTCTCCGATGAGATAAAGCAACAGACAATTGAGCTTATTAAAAAAGATTTAGGTCAGGTTGATCTTGTAATATACAGTTTGGCATCCCCAAGACGTACACATCCTAAAACTGGAGTGGCTTATGCTTCAGTATTAAAGCCAATCGGAGAAGCTTTTACTAACAAAACAGTAGATTTCCACACAGGTGTTGTTTCAGATATCAGCATCCAACCGGTAGATAAAGATGAAGATATTCAGAATACTATCGCTGTAATGGGAGGTGAAGACTGGAAATTCTGGATCGAAGATCTTAAGAATGCTGGTGTTCTGGCTGATGGAGTTAAGACTGTTGCTTATTCTTATATTGGCCCTGAATTAACTTTCCCAATCTACAGAAACGGAACTATCGGACAGGCTAAAAATGATCTTGAAGGTTCTGTAACAGCAATCAATGATATGCTGAAAGACCTTAACGGTATTTCTTATGTATCTGTTAATAAAGCTTTGGTTACACAATCCAGTTCAGCAATTCCTGTAGTGCCGCTTTATATTTCTCTACTTTACAAAGTAATGAAAGAAAAAGGTATTCATGAAGGTACAATAGAGCAGATGCAAAGACTTTTTGCTGACAGATTGTATACAGAGAATGGAGAAGTTTTGCTAGATGATAAAGGCAGAATCCGTATCGATGACTGGGAAATGCGTGAAGACGTACAAAAAGAAGTTGCAGCTCTTTGGGAAACTATTTCTACAGAAAACCTAGGAGAAATTAGTGATATCGAAGGTTATCGTAAAGAATTTTTCCAGTTATTTGGATTTGATGTTCCGGGTATTGATTATGAAAAAGATACCAACGAAGTGGTAAATATCCCAAGTATAGGATAATACATAAAATGATAAAAAAAGCGGTTCCATTGGGACCGCTTTTTTTATTGGCTGAAATTTATCATTAAATATTATTTTTATTAATTCTAAATAAAAGTGTAATATTGTAAAATCATATAAATGAACAAAGAGTTCAATATGAAGATTAAAATTTGATAGTAACAGAATTAAATCTGTATGAAAAAAGCAATATTAATGGCATCCGTAGTGCTTGCCCTGTATTCTTGTAAGAAAGAAACCGATAAGCTTAGCAGTGGAGCAACTGAACAGACCTCGGAAAATCCGAAATCTGCAAATAAGATAGTAAGCTTAAGCGGCGGAATTACTGAGATCGTAAGTGCATTAGGACATGAAAGTGAAATTGTGGGAGCTGATGTTACCAGTACATATCCTGAAACAATAAAAGCAACAGCTAAAGATTTGGGACACGTAAGAAGTATGACGATTGAGCCTATCATGGCACTTAATCCAACTTTAATTCTGGCCTCAGATAAAGATTTGAATCCTGAATTATTAAGTAAAGTAAAATCTTCAGGGATTAAAGCAGATGTTTTTCAGCAGGAATTTTCTGTAGACGGAACAAAAAAACTAATAGAGCAGGTTGCCAAAGCTGTAGGTAATACAGATTATCAGAAGCTAAATGATAAGATCGATGCAGATATGAAGCAGGTACAATCTTTAGCAAAAAAGCCTAAGGTATTATTTATCTATGCAAGAGGAAATAACCTGATGGTAGCCGGAAAAAATACTCCAATGGAAAAGATTATTACATTGGCTGGCGGTGAAAATGCAATTAATGAATTTGACGATTTTAAACCCCTTACTCCTGAAGCTGTTGTAAAAGCCAATCCTGATATTTTATTCTTATTCAAAAGCGGATTAGCCGGAGCAGGAGGAAATGAGGCTGTATTAAAAATGCCGGGAGTTGCACAAACCAATGCCGGGAAGAAGAAGAAGATTATCTCTGTGGACGGCGGTTTAGCATCGAGCTTTGGCCCAAGACTAGGGGAAGCAGTAGTGGAACTAAACAAACTACTAATTGAAAACACAAAATAAATTATATTTTTATCTTATTTCGGGTGGGCTTTTACTCGTTGCACTTGTAGTAATTGCCCTCTATGTTGGGGTATATGATTTTGGAGGACATTCTCCGTTTGCAGTATTATATAAAGTAATAACACAGGACAAAAGCCTTTCGCTCAGTGATAAATATATTATTTGGGATGTAAGATTTTCCCGGATAATAATGGCAATATTAATAGGAAGTATGTTGGCAGTATCGGGGACAGCATTACAGGGACTATTCAAAAATCCCCTGGCAACAGGAGATCTGATAGGACTTACATCCGGAGCTACGCTTATGGCAGCAATAGCTATAATCTTGGGCAGCAGCTTCAGGGCTTACCTGCCGGAAGCAGTACAATTCTCACTGGTTGGTTTATCGGCATTTGTCGGTGCTTTATTTTCTATGCTTTTGGTATACAAAATATCCACAAGCGGCGGGAAAACCAATATTGTGATGATGCTTCTTACAGGTGTGGCTATTACAGCAATAGGTTTCTCTATTACCGGGTTCCTTATTTATATATCGAAGGATGACCAGCTTAGAGACCTTACATTCTGGAATTTGGGAAGTCTGGCAGCAGCTACCTGGACCAAGAATCTTGTTTTGTTAGCCGTTTTGCTTATTTCTTACTTTATATTAATGCCAAAAGGAAAAGCACTGAATGCAATGATGTTAGGAGAAAAAGATGCACAGCATTTGGGAGTCAATGTAGAGAAATTAAAAAAACAGATTGTAGTAATTACAGCACTTATGGTTGGTACCTGTGTTGCTTTCTCAGGAGCTATCGGATTTGTAGGGCTAATTGTTCCTTACATACTCAGATTACTTTTTAGATCCAATTACTACTTTATATTGCCTTTGTCAGCGATCTTTGGAGCTGTACTGTTATTGGTAGCTGATACTTTCAGCAGAAGCATAGTAGCACCTTCGGAACTGCCAATTGGAATACTGACCGCATTAATGGGCGGCCCAATTTTTATTGCAATTTTAATGAAACATAAAAAGTCTTTATAATGATAAAAGCACATCGTATAAATTACCTGCACAAGAAATTTCATATTCTGGACGGCGTAGATGTGTCTGTAGAATATGGAGAATTTTTAGCAATTGTAGGACCTAACGGAGCAGGAAAGTCGAGTTTGTTGAGTGTTTTGGCAAACGAGATCAAGCAAGATAAAAAACAACAGATTTTATTTAAAAACAAGCAGATTACAGACTGGGGAATACACGAATTATCGAAGCACAAAGCCAAGTTTTCACAGCATAACAGCACAGATATTCCTCTGAAGGTAAAAGACGTTGTGATGATGGGGCGCTATCCATACTTTGATGGACAGCCCAGAAAAGAAGACTGGGATGCTATGAGTAAGATGTTGTTGGAAACCGATATTGTTCATCTTAAAGACAGAGATTATAACACTTTATCCGGAGGCGAAAAACAAAGAGTACACCTTTCACGGGTAATGGCTCAGCTTGAAAATGATGTTGCTCATAAACTTCTGTTTCTGGATGAACCGCTGAATAATCTGGATATAAAATACCAGTACCGTGCATTGGAGAGTATGAAAAACTTTACGCGGAAGACCAATTCCGTAATAGTAGTCTTACATGACCTGAACCTGGCGGCACAGTTTGCTGATAAAATCCTGTTAATGAAAAACGGCAGGGTAGCTGCATATGGAAATCCCGATGAGGTATTTACAAAGGAAAGAATAAGCGATACTTATAACTTCCCGTGTACAATATGTAAAAATCCGGTAAACGAAACACCAATGATAATTTTTGGATAACTATGAATACAGAAGATCTGAAATTACTGGCAAAAAATCTGGCCAACCCAGAGGGCGATAAAGGAATAGAAATCGCTGAGATGATGGATATAACCAATATTTCCATGACAATGGAAAGTATTGCAGCTCTAGAGCTTGACGATTCCGACAGAATATTGGAGGTAGGACATGGCAATGCCGGACATCTGGAACAATTACTAAAATTGGCAGATGATCTTAATTATACGGGATTGGATATTTCCGAAACAATGAGAGATCAGGCACTGCGAAAAAATATAAAATTTGAAAATCAGTCACAATTTTTTGTTTACGACGGGCAGAACATACCCTTTGTTGAGCAGAGTTTTGATAAAATTTTCACAGTAAATACCTTGTACTTCTGGAAAGAACCAGAAGCTTTCTTAGAAGAAATTTACAGAGTACTGAGAAACAACGGAACTTTTGTTCTCACCTTTGGGCAAAAATATTTTATGGAAGGACTTGCCTTTACGCAATATGGCTTCCAGCTGTATAATAATGAAGATGCAGAAGTACTAATCCGTAAAAGCAGATTTGTACAAATTAAACTAACGCAAAAAGAAGAATGGATACCTGGTAAAACCGGGGAAGGTCCTGTTAAAAGAAACTATACAATATTAACCTTAAAAAAATAATATAATGAATACAATAGCCGGAGATTTAAAAGAAAAGTGGACTAATCTGAAAGCAGAGACTCCACATCTTAGAATCAGAAATGCAGCAGAACAATTAGGGGTTAGCGAAGCCGATTTACTGGTAACCGGTATAGGTGAAGGTGTTACGGTCTTGAATCCTGATTTCTCAGGAATTTTAACCGATACTGAACAGCTTGGTAAAGTAATGGCTTTAACCAGAAACAACGAATGTGTACATGAAAGAAAAGGAACTTATCTGAATGGCGATTTCAGTAGCCCACATGCACAATTATTTGTTGGAGAAGATATTGATCTTAGAATATTCCTGAATTCGTGGAAGCATGCTTTTGCGGTTGTAGAAGGAGATAAGAAAAGTTTACAGTTCTTTGGAAAAGACGGACTGGCACTTCACAAAATATATTTAACGAAAGACAGTAATGCAGATGCTTTCGATACCATTACAGATAAATACAAAGCTGATATTCAGACTCAGGAATTTGTATTTGAGGCATTAGCACCGAAGGCTGCCGAGAAACCAGATACCGAGATCGATGTAGAAGCTTTTCGTAAAGAGTGGTCGGAGCTGAAAGATACTCATGACTTCTTTGCTATGACAAGAAAGTATGGTGTAACAAGAACACAGGCATTACGTCTGGCTTCGGATGAATTTGTGAAAAAAGTTGATCCTGCTAAAGTTGTAGCTTTACTTGAGACCGCATCTGAAAGAAAACTTCCGATAATGGTTTTTGTAGGAAATCGTGGAATTATCCAAATCCATACCGGAGAAGTAAACAAAGTATTGTGGTACAATAGCTGGATCAATGTAATGGATCCTGATTTCAATCTTCACTTGGATACAGAAAAAATTGCTGAAGCATGGATCGTGAAAAAGCCTACAGAAGATGGGCTGGTCCATGCTGTTGAGGTCTTCAATAAAGACGGAGAGTTCATTGTACAGTTTTTCGGAAAGAGAAAACCAGGAATTCCGGAATTACAGGAATGGAAAGACCTTGTTGCGGAACTGGAAAAATAAAATAACTAAGCTAAATTTAAATGTTGAGGCCGTTACGAATCATTGCATTTCAAAACGGCCTTTTTTATTGTAAATTGGTATTTCAATTATACTTTTATTTAAAGATGAGAAAACTACTTTTTGCCTTTGCTATAGTATGTATTAGCGGAATAAAAGCTCAGCAGTTTGATGCTTATAAATTCTATAATAAAAAAGGAAAGGTTATAAAACCTGAGAAAATTGTCAGACAACTTTCCGGTTACGATGTGGTTTTGTTCGGTGAACTGCATAATAATTCTATTGTTCACTGGTTACAACTGAAGTTTACAGAAGGCTTGTATGAGCAGAAAAATAAACAACTGATTCTGGGAGCAGAGATGTTCGAAAGAGACAATCAGCCGCAGTTGGACCGTTATTTGGCAGGAAAGCTGGATTCTAAAAGCATGAAAGATTCTGTCCGCCTGTGGAATAATTATACAACAGATTACAAACCGCTTTTGGATTTTGCAAAAATTAAAAATCTGAAATTTGTAGCAGGAAATATTCCGAGAAAATATGCTTCTCAGGTGGCCAAACAAGGCCTTGAATCATTGAATACACTAAATGCTCAGGAGAAGACTTATATCGCAGATTTACCAATCAAAGTAACATTGGATACTCCCGGGTATCAGGAAATGAAAACCATGATGGGAGATCATGCAGATGATCTGAAGGTAATGAATTTTATTTCTGCTCAGGCTGTGAAAGATGCTACAATGGCAGAATCTATTTTCAAAAGTTTAGAACCGGGAAAGACTTTTATTCATTACAATGGAAACTACCACAGTAAAGAGTATGGCGGTATTTATTGGTATCTGAAACAAAAGAATCCTAATCTTAAAATTGCGGTTATTTCTGTTTTCGAATCAGAAAGTCCCAAATTATCGGTCCCTGAAAAAGATTATATACCGACAGATTTTAACCTTATCGTTCCTGCGGATATGACTAAGACTTATTAGAGGCTGATGGCTTTTATGCCCCATTGGATAAATAATCTAAAAACTCACAGAATCTTCAAGACCTGTGAGTTTTTTATTCTAATTCTTCCACAAACATTATACTACTGAATGAGCTGAGCGTCTATGCTTTTAATCGGAGCTAAAATCGCTTTAATATCATCCGCTGTAATGGAGTTGATTAGAGACTCGTAATTCTCCAAATCTTCAATAGTAAGCCGATCCAAATAATTCTGAATTACTTCTTTCTCTTTCAAATATGGATCTGTTATTTTCTCGGCCATGGAAATAAGCAGAGCTTTTTTGCTATTCTCAAGTTTTCCGGAATCTATAGGATTGTTTTTTAATTCTTCTACAATATTTAAAAACAGATTTTTCAGGAATGGAATATCCTCCTTTTCGCTCCGGAATTTTATAATAAAAGAAACCAAAGGAGTAGGGTAAACCTTATATTCAGAGCTCACGGATGGTGAGTAAACTTTCCCGTATTTATTTCTTGCTGTTTCAAAAAAACGGGATTGCAATAATTCCTTTGCAAGCTGTATGGCAAATATATTTTTTGCAGTAGGCACAATGGACGATTTGGTAATCAGTGCAACGTCTTTTCTTGTCTGATTTTCAGGTGCAAAATCTTCATTCAAAACAGAAGGAGAGCTATTTGATTGCCATTGCAGTGGCTGATAAATGGGTTTATAGGCGCCGAAATATTTAGTGATTAAATCCTTTGTCTGATGTATATTGAAGTTTCCGGAGATTAAAACGGCGCGGTTGTTAGTATTCCGGAAGATCTGATCATAAAATGCAAATAGTTTTCTAATATCGAGTTTTTTCAGTTCTTGTTTTGTAAGCTTTTTATTTTCGGTTTTTCTGTAGTTGCCCAGAAACATTTCTTCTGCCTGCTGAAATTTAGCATATTCATTTTCCGAAATCTGTTCTTCCGTATCGTCTTCCAGTAGTTTTTGTTTAATGTCTTCTTTAAAATCTCCAACAGGCAATATATAATTGTATATTGAATGATACAATAATTTGCATGCTAATTCCAGGTTATCATCCAGAGCAGTTATCCTGATTTCATTGGCATAACTGCCAATATAGGAAGAATATGAGATATTATTCTGAGATAAGATATCAGAAAGAATACTGTATTTATAGGGTTTAATCCCAATCTGATTTGCATAGTAATTCAGATCCTTATACAATGGATATTCATAATCCGAAAGCTGCGAAAAACCGCCTCTTCCATAGTATATAATCGTGTTTTTGTCTGCTTTGCTGTCGGGTGCCAGTATAACATCAATTCCGTTGGAAAGTTTTATTAGAGAGGCATTCAGCTTATTTAATTGTTTTTCACTGATGACTCTGGCAAAAAGTTTTTTAGGAGATTCAATTTTATAACGGATTAGAGGCGTTTCTTTTACAACCTCTTTTTTTACAGCTTCCTGATGTTGTATTGTTAATCCGGATTTTATTCCTGCATGGAAGCTATTGCTGAGTTCCTGTTCTGTGATTTCTGATAAACCTGTAGGTGTCTGAATCAGATTGAAATGTGGCTCTTCAGGTAGTAAAGAAGAATATGATCTTATCTCTTCTTCTTTTAGTTCATCCAGAATTTTTTGTACTAGAAATCTGCTTTCGGAGGGAAGGGTATACTTGTGTCTGCCTATTATATCTTCATAATATGCAGCAATATCTTTAGCATTGGTTGGTAGCGGAGTAAAAGTATTTTTAATTACTTTTTGCTTTATGGATTCGAACAACTCCGGCTGAATTTCTGTTGTTTTTACTTGTTCAGAAAGTGCTCCTAGTTGTTCATAGGTTTTTAGTAAATCTGCTTTATCTCTACTCCTGATCTCAAAGCCTGAATGGAAAATGTTTCCCATATACCAGTCATCAAAGAATGTTACATTTTGTAGTCCTGCATTTTTAATGCCTTGACGGATCAATTCGCTGTAGAGTTTTTGTACCAGCGTAGTTTTTAAATCTTCAGGATTTCGTTGTACAGCAATTATCCGCTCGGTGCTCATGTTTTTTTGCTTTCCCTGTTGCAGAGAAAATATGCTTTGTGCGGGGATTAATGAAGCGTAATCTATCTGAGGATAGGAAGCAGTCTCGCTATCAGCAGGACCTTTATCCTGAAATAATGTTGTGATTTTTTTTTCTGTTGCAGATGTATTTATATCACCTGCAATTACGATATGAGCATTGCCTGTTGTGTACCATTTTCTGAAGTAGCTTTCCAATGATGCTTTGTTTATCTTTCGGATATCAGCTTCTGTGCCCCCCGGAAGCTTGTTTTTGAAAATGCTGTTTCCTATTTTTTCATGGTAAAAAGGGCCTTCGTTTCCTCTGTCCCTAAGTTCCTGAATAATTACATTTTTTTCTTTCTCAATATCATCATTGCTGACATTACTGAACAAATCTGCGAAAATATTTTTTCTGAAAATTTCCAAACACATCCCAATGTTTTCGGGTGTATTGGGTACTGAAATTTTATAAATCGTAGATTCATAATGGGTAGAGGCATTAAAGTCTCTTTCCAGTTTTACACCCAATTTATCCAGACTCCCAAATAAGGTCTTCTTAAAAACCAGATGCTCCAAAAAATGAGCAACACCTGCCTGATCAGGATTTTCCATAAGGCTTCCGGCATCTATAATAAGCCTGATCTCTGTTCGGGAATCGCCTTTGACAGGATGGATAATATAATGAAGCCCATTTTCCCGAATCTTTCGGTCTGTAATCCCGGAATTGTCCGGAAATATTATCTGAGCTTCAGTTGTAATAAAGCTCAGAAGCCCTGTTGCTAATAATCCATACCTCATTGTGCTATATTTTTTCCTTTATAAACAACATTGGTCAGCATATAGTCATCTGAATTATAGAAATCCATAGGGAAGGTGAAGGTTAGTGTATTGTCCTTTCTGTTGATTGTTGCTTTTGCCGGTTTCCAGCTGCCATTTTCCCAGTAATCACTATCTATAGTACTATAATTGATATTGTAAAAAGGATCTATTGTACCGTCTACCTCTTCAAGCCCTAAACCTTGAAGGCTAATATCTTGTGAAATTCTTTTCTGTAATGAATCCCATGGAGTAAACGTGTAGTTGAAGTTGACAACTATTTTATCATCATGAACATAATATTTATTTGCTTTTTGATGGGTAAATTTAATTTCATCTGAATTGAAATTTAGCGCTATGTTGTCGAGTGTAACAATAAAATCATATTTCTCCATATTTTCCATCATTGAATAATAAGAAACTCCATTTTCTTTGATGTCTTTTAGCATTTTGAAATTTGCCAGCCCATTTACATCGAGAAGGTTGATATTTTCAATAGTCATTTTCCGATATAATTTCAACAAGAGCGTTTGTATTCCCATTGCGTTTCTCTGCATTTTTAGCAAAGGTTTATCCTCAGTAGCATTGTCGCTAAGAGTAATAATGGTTTTACCTGTAATTTTTTCCTTGAAACCTTCTGTAAAAGGATCAATACTTCCTCCGGCAGGAAATGTTGCATCACCCTCTACTTCTGTAACACCAATGAAAGGATAAAGGTTGAGGCCTTTTTTTCGATAAATTTCAAGAAGTTCTTTTTGTCGCTTGGTGAGTACAGGAATATCGGCTCCTTTTTTAAATTCGAAAGAAATATTCTCTACACTTACCTGGCTGTCAGATGTTGTTCCTGCTAACTGAATTGTCTTACTTTCGTCAAGAGGCAGCAGATTACTTGGTTTTATCTGTATTGTTGCGGTTTTCTCTCCTGCTGGTAATACTACCTTAGGATGATCCAGTTTCATGGTATTATCAGCATTCTGAAGATTGAGGTCAATAGTCAACTCTTTTTCCAAAGCCTTTACCAACATAATCTTTACCACGATATAATCATTGGACTGGTCTTCAATCTGGGTTTTATTCAGTGAAAAACTTATTTTATTTTCACCTCTGTATATGCTTCTTTCATCATCCGGCACACAGGAATTCATTCCTGTTATTAGAATAAAAAACAGAATAAGTCTGGTATAAAAATTAGATTTATAATAGTGTTTCATTGTTGTATCTGTTATTCCCAGCCCTTGTTCTGGGATACTTTATTATTTTTTGTTTCATTAAACGGAATAGGGAATGTCCAGCGGTAGTCGGATTTAGATATTACCGAGTATTGTTTTTCATCATCCGTTTTATATCTTTTTATATCTGTCTGCCATCTTTTCAGGTCAAAGAAATTTTCGGGTTCCCCCAGAAACTCTTTCTGTTTTTCATACCTGAATCTTTCAAAAAACTGTTCATTGGACAGAGAAGCTTCAACAGTACCTGCATTTCTGCTTTTAAGAAAATCATTAAGCAACTTTGCCGCCTGCGGAAGCTGATTATTTTTTAAATAGGCTTCTATTAGCAGAAAATAAACCTCTGTAAATCTGGACTGTACTATATTTTTGTTTTTAATATCACGGATATCTGATCTGTATTTACCTATAAAAACACCAGGGATATCGGGGATAGTAATGGCCGAAACTTTGCTGCGTACATCAGCCTCTTCGAAAGTAAATTTGGAATGCAGTCTTACAAAATCTCCCTTCTCATAGTTGTAGTTTAGGTTTTTATAAGGCTGCTGATTGTAACTGAAATTCATCAAAACCTCGGGAGATGAGGAAGGGGAGTTCCAAATCTGCTGATAAGAAACCTGATTAAAATCTGTGAGCGGTTTTCCGCTTTGTGTAATGAGTTCATTAGCCAGAGTAATAGCATTCTGATAAGATCCTTCCAGTAATGCTGTTTTGGCTTTCAGTAATTTTATGGGGTAATAACCGAAGTACTCTTTCTTGTTAGTACTGCCCTCATCCTTCGGGAGCAGAGACAATGCTGTATCGCATAGTCTATTGATTTCAACCAATGTTTCTTTATAACCAGAGCGTTCTTTATCCTCATAAATTGTTTTGTCTTTCAGAACAATTCCCGGTATATCAGAGCCTGTATAACGATCAGAGAATAATAATAACAATTCGTAGTATATTGCGGCCTTCAATCCTAATGCTCTTCCTTTTACTTTTTTAGCTTCATCAGAGTTCTTATCAGAAATATTACGATCCAGAGCTTCCAAAGTGGTATTGATCTCGAACAAAGACTTATAATATTGCTGCCAGAGGTTTTCCGCATTGTTTTTTATAACCAGTCTGTCCCAGTAATACATCTTCTCAACAGGTTCATATTTACTTTGGGAGATATACCAGGTAGGAACAAAATCTTCGGTGTAAATGCTAAGAAAGGTTTTATCTTTCGGAAACTCAGAATAGGCCGTATTCAGAACTTCTCTGGCTCTGCCTACAGTGTTTATAACATTTTCTCCAGATACCGAATCTTCGGAAGTATAATCGAGACTACAGGCATTTAATAAAATTAATAATGATGCTATGCTAGTAATTTTTTTCATATTGAATTAAAAAGAAACGTTTAGGCTAAGGGTGAAAACAGGTTGTTTGATATCATTGATTGTATTCCTGTTTTTCACAAAGTAATAAGTATAGATATTTTCAGCCTGCAGGCTAAGACTAAGTGAGCGAATCGTTTTAGAAAGCTCTTGTATTGCATTGGTATCTACAGTATATGTAAGCTGAATATTGTTGAGAGAAATAAAATCGGATCTGTATACACTATCTGTTGTTGCGAAAAGTTTCTCCATTTCAGCAGCCTCTGTAGGTCTGTTGGCGGAAGGATAGATCTTTCCTTCATCCCCTTCATTAAACCACATTTGTTCCAATTGACCTTTAAAGGCATTATAACGAATATCACTTCTGTCCCGGATAAAAGAAGTTGAGTATTGTTTTACGCCCTTCAGTGCATAATAGAGATCAAAAGCCAAAGACAGATTTTTGTAAGTAATAACATTGGAAAACATCCCGTTATAAGGAGGTGTACTATAACCCAGACTCATGAAATCTGCACGGGTAAGACTACCTTTATCTCTGTAAGTTAGTTCCCTTCCGTCATTGGCTTTGTATCTGTAGGTTCCGTCCAGAGGATGTATTCCTAATGACTGTAATCCGTAGATAATTCCTAATGGCTGACCTACTTCATAAGAGGGGATAAGAGCTTCTCCATTCTGATAAATTTTCTCTGCTCCATATAGTTGTTTTACTTTATTAAAGTTGGCAGAAAAAGTAAGGGCACTGTTCCACTGAAAATCGGAGCCTCTTATAATATCTCCGGAAAACATTACTTCAATTCCTTTATTTTCCAATACACCAATGTTTTTCTTATAGCTGGTAAAACCATTGCTTGGTGCTATTTCTACATCCAGGAGGGCCTGTTTGTTCAGGATTTTGTAGAAATTGGTAGTTAATGTAAACCTCTTCAAAATACCAATATCCAGACCTGCATTGTATGAATGTGACTGCTGTGGGTTCAGATTTCTGTTAGGAAGCTGCTGTGAGGGTAATAATCTTCCGGAACCATAAAAAAGATTGTTGTACCTGTAAGTAGGAACAATATCTCCAATTGTAATACCCGCCATACTGGCGGTAATTCCCATAGAGGCTCTTATCTTTAGATCGGAGATGAATTTTGAGTTTTTCAGAAATTCATATTCCTTAAGCCGCCATCCAAATCCTGCAGACCATGCAGTATTCCATCTTTTATCAGACGGAAGGAGAGAAGAACCATCCCTTTTGTAGCTGGCATACAAATCGTAAATATTGCGGAAAGAATAGCCCAAAGCTGCACCAAAACCTAGTTGTATATCTTTTGTATTGCCTCCGAAAGCTGTTGTTTTCCGGTTACCTTCCAATGACTGATTGATGACAGGGACAGATGCCATACCCGATGGTATTCCATAGCCGTTGATACCCACAACTTTTCTTCTGTTAAGTAAATAATCGATATTGGCACCTAGTGTAATATCGTGATCGCCCAGTTTCTTGGTATATGTGGCTCTGATGTTAGAAGAATAGATAAACTCAGTGGCTTTTTCTTCAGTAAGACTTCCTCTCGCATCTTCATTATACTGTCGTTCAGAAGCAGCTTCCGGTGGAATTACAGTTTTGTTTTCACTCGTTACATAATCTGCTCCGGTAACTCCTGATATGTTAAGATCATTCAACAATTTCCAATTAAAAATAAGGGAACTGCTTACTCTGTTAGATACTTCTCTGCGCGTATATTGATTTATAAGATCGCTGAATGCATAATCCGGATATGAAGTCAGGTTTATTTTTTTATCATTCCTTTCAGATAATCGGGTCTCATAAGGATTTAAAGCATAGGCGAGGGCAGAAGGATCTTCTTTGGTTCCGTTCTGGGTATTGGTTCTTGAAATTCCGGCAGAGGTATTCAGAGATAAGCTGAATTTAGGGGTAACTACATAATCTATATTCGCTCTTGCCGTAATATTATTAATGTCGTTGCCGGGTAGTTTTCCGCCGCGATTACCATAGTTTAAGGAGTAATAATAAGCATTCTTGTCTGTACCCCCTCTTACACTTAGATTATAAGAACTAAACTGATTGGGTCTGATTAGTTCCTTGAACCAATCGGTATTGATTCTTTTTAAAGAGTCCAGATTTCTTTTGCCATTCAGAATCAAGGCATCCAGATTTGGGGCATTATTATAGTTTTCTCTTATATATTCTTCGGAGTTCATATACCCCGGTGTAGATGTTACGTTCAAACGCCTTTCCAGTTCCAGTTTCTCTGCAGAATTCATCATTTCCACACCCCTGGGACCTCTGGTTGTAATTCCCTGTTTTATATTGAGGCTGATGATGGGCTTGCCTTTATATCCTTTTTTAGAAGTAATTTCTATAACACCATTGGCTGCTTTTATACCGTATAATGCTGATGCAGCTGCATCCTTTAAAACTTTGATGGTTGAGAAATCCATTGGATTGAGTGTTAGGAATGTTTCGGAAGAAATAATCATCCCGTCCAGTACAAATAATGGCTCATTGGCCCTTGCCTGGCCGGAGAATGACTGCGTTCCACGGATCTCAATTTTGGGTCTGCTTCCCAGTATACCGTTATATTCAATATAAAGACCCGGGACAGCTCCTTGCAGCATTCGCATAAGATCCATTTCCGAACGGCCTTCAAATTTTTTCATATCGATAGTGGTAATAGAACCTGCTATTTTCCGAATATCGATATCGTTGATATTTTTACTTTTTACCAATGTGACTTCCTGTATGTCTTTTGCTTCACCTGATTTTCGGTTTGGCTTTATAATAGTATCCTTGTATAGTCGAGGAACAGATAAGGCATGCACAGAATAAATATTTTGTACGCTGGTATGAAACAAGTGTTTTTTTAGTTTATTTTGCACTTCCGAGATTCTCTCATCGGCTGTTCTGTTAGAACTCTGTATTGTTTTCGGATCATCATAACGCGCATATACAATAGAAAAAGAAAAAAGGAAGAGTACAAGAGTATACTTTCGTATCATTTTATTTTTATTTATTCTAATTAAGAATTATGCAAATGTAAAAATAATAAATGATCATAAAGTATGACAGTTCTCATACCAGTCGGGGATTACCGCTATACGCCAGAAAATGAAGAATAATATATTACTGCCTGATTTTCAAAAGAAATAGAGAGATAATGGGAGTGACTCAAAACTAAAATAAAATATTGAAGGAATAAACTAATGGTTATAAATCGTTGTAAGTACAAAAGAAAAGTCCAAAACTTTTAGCTCAATAAAAACGGTGCATAAATAAAAAATCCCCTGATAATTGAAATTTCAGGGGATCTTAAAAATATATATATATTATTTTTTTAGAGAAGAGGAATATTTATAGCCTCGCATCTACAATATCTCTGTCCAGCTTTGCTTTTATATCAAATACAACCGATGTTTCTTTTCTTAAGCTATTTAAATCTAATGTCAGAAACTCATCGTGTGATACTGCTAAAACAATGGTATCATACTTTTTGTTGTAGTCTATATTCTCCAGCATACTGATTTTATACTTTTGTTTCACTTCATCGCGGTCAGCCCATGGATCGTACATATCTACATGCAGTCCATATTCTTCCAACTCTTTGTACACGTCTACCACTTTGGTATTTCGGACATCCGGGCAGTTTTCCTTGAAGGTAATTCCCAGAATCAGAACATTAGCATTGCTAATAGAAATTCCCTTCTTAATCATCAATTTCACAACTTTTGAAGCAATAAATTCTGCCATGGAGTTGTTGACTCTTCTTCCACTAAGGATAACCTGAGGATGATAACCTAGCTGAGAAGCTTTGTGTGCCAGATAATACGGGTCTACAGAAATGCAGTGTCCACCGACAAGACCTGGTTTATATTTCAGGAAGTTGAATTTTGTACCGGCAGCTTCCAGTACATCGTTGGTATCAATTCCAACTCTGTCGAAAATAAGAGCCAGTTCATTGACAAAAGAAATATTGATATCTCTTTGTGCATTTTCAATAGCTTTAGAAGCTTCGGCAACTTTTATGTTTGCAGCTTTATGAGTTCCTGCTGTTATAATTTTTTTATAAAGCGTATCTACTATTTCAGCAATTTCAGGAGTAGAGCCTGATGTTACTTTCTTTATAGTTGTAAGTGTATTTACTTTATCTCCCGGATTAATTCTTTCGGGTGAGTAGCCTACATAGAAGTCTTCGTTGTACTTTAATCCTGAGATGTTTTCCAGAAGAGGTACACAGTCTTCCTCTGTACAACCAGGATACACTGTAGATTCATAGATTACGATGTCACCTTTCTTTAAAATCTCTGCCAGCATTTTGGTTGCACCTAGCAAAGGTCCCAGGTCCGGAGCATTAAATTTATCAATAGGTGTTGGAACGGTTACGATATAGATATTTGCATCCTTAATAGTGTCCAGTGAAGCGGAGGCAATATAGCCTTTAGAAAAATCAGAATTTTGAGCCTCATGAATCACTTCGGAAAGCAATGTAAGATCTGCTTCCAATGTGCGATCTTTTCCGGAATTAAGCTCTTTTACCCTATCTGTATTAATGTCGAATCCGTATACTGGAAAATGTTTTGCAAATTCCAGTGCTAGTGGTAATCCTACATATCCTTGTCCTATAACAGCTATTCGGTGATTGTTCATATTTATAATCTTCTTTTATTTTTTAGGTTGTATAACCATTTAGATTACCTATAATTATTTAGTAATAAACTAAAGTTTTAGATCTATTAATGGTCTACAATTATGAGTAATTTGAATGTTAAGAATGCTAAATTATTTTTTAGCTATTTAATAAATTTCTTTCAATATTATAACGCTCAGATCCGGTGTTTAGTATATTTTATTATTCATTTTGTTGGAAATAAGAGAATACTCTGTGCATATTTTTGAAACTTTATTTGCCCTTGTGCATCAGCTAATGCCCATGAAAATTTATCATTAAAAAGGCTATTGTGCTGTATTTTAGCGTTTAACATATAGTAACCTCACGAACAAAAATACAAAAAAATATCCTATTAAGATTCTTCCTATTTTCAGGTATCTATATCAAATTAGAAGCCGAATATCTTAGAAAATAATCATCTATTATAAAGCGCTAATAATCAAATACTATTTATAAATGATAGATTTTTAATTTCAAAAAAAATAATTTGATAGACAAAATGGCACAAAGTTTTCATTAGAGCAGTAATAAAAAACTAAAAATAACGTTATCATACTGTATGGATTCTGATCGTACTTTGGTCTCCTTCATGATAATACTGATCAATTAATACATGATATAAAACTATTCTCTTCTGTTTTGTTAAAAGTTTAAACCTTATTATTCTGTTTCAGGATAAGGCTTTTCCAACAAAATAAGAGTACGCAGGTTCTTTTTTGGAAACCTTGCTTCCAATTTCAAAAGTTGAAATAATAAATTATTGGATACTGATATTCCGGCTAATCAAAAGAAGAGGAATACCAGTAGGGAATTTTTTTATAGAATGTATGAAAGAAACACAAACACTACACGTTAAGAAGAATGTTGTACCAAAATCAGCATTAATTCGCCAGAAAGAAGATTTTGTACCCGTCAAAAAGGGGAGGTTTGGAACCATCGAATATGGTATCCTTGCAGTGACGTTTATATTGTTGTTCAGTTCAATATATGCCGTATATCTATTACAACCAGAGTTTGAACATCTGCACTGGGAACAAATGAACAGCTCCTTTGGTATGGTAATCATCGGAGTAGGATTATTCCTTTTAAGTGTTGCAGTATGCTTCCTGGCCTATTTACTTGTTTTATACATTCGTTATAAACCCGTTACTTCTGTATCAGACGATTTGCTTCCTACCTGTACTATTATTGTTCCGGCATATAATGAGGGCAAACTGGTATACGAAACACTTCATAGTTTGGCAAGTAGCGACTATCCGGAGGAAAAAGTACAGATTATAGCTGTAGACGATGGTAGTAAAGATGATACCTGGGCATGGATTAAGAAGGCTAAGGAAGAATTGGGTGACAGAGTAATGGCCTATCAGCAACCCCGAAACATGGGAAAAAGACATGCTCTACACCGTGGATTCCAGTTGGGTACCGGAGAAATATTTATTACTGTAGACAGTGATTCTATTGTAAAAAAAGATACACTTCGTAATATGACAAGCCCGTTTGTAGTAAATGAAAAATGTGGTGGAGTAGCAGGTAATGTACGTGTATTGAACAATGAAAAAGAGCTGATTCCAAGAATGCTTAATGTAAACTTTGTATTTAGTTTTGAATTTGTCCGTTCCGCACAAAGTATGCTTGGATCAGTAATGTGTACACCAGGAGCTTTGGCAGCATACCGCAGAGAACAGGTAATGAACTGCCTCGATGAATGGGTGAACCAAACATTTATGGGACGTCCGTCTGATATAGGCGAAGACAGAGCTATGACAAATATGATCCTGAAACAAGGTTATCATATCTTATTCCAGAGAAATGCATATGTATATACTAATATTCCTAAACGATATAAAAACCTTTATAAGATGTTTATCCGTTGGGAGCGTAGTAATGTGCGTGAAAATATAATGATGAGCAAGTTTGCTTTTAGTGATTTCCGTGAAGGACCAAAAGTAGGAACCAGAATATTATTGTGTATGCAATGGTTAAAACTTGTAATGTCTTATCCGTTAATGTTACTGATGTTATGGTTTATTATCAATCATACGATGTTATTCATTAGTTCAACATTACTGGGAATATTGATTTTCTCCAGTGTACAAGCGTTCTTCTTTGCGAAGAGAAATAAAAATACACCTGAAGCCTTTTGGGCCTATACCTATAGTATTTTTTATGCCTTTACGCTTTTCTGGATTACACCATACGCTATTGCTACGGCAAGTAAAAGTGGTTGGTTGACCCGTGAACTGGCAGTGAAAGAATCGTAAACTAAGAAATATTTTAAATAAAACTTCTCTGTAGGCTAAACTGCAGAGGAGTTTTTGTATCATTATAACTGTTTAGTAATTTGTATTGCTATATTCTTTTCCTTTGCTCAGTTAATTTTTGTATTTCCTTTGTGTAAAATATCTGTTTCTAATCCAAAATGATAGATTTACCAAAATAATCAGTGCAGGAACTTCCACGAGTGGACCTATTACACCAACAAATGCCTGACCGCTATTAATTCCAAAAACTCCAATTGCAACTGCAATCGCCAATTCAAAATTATTTCCCGTAGCGGTAAAAGCTATCGAAGTACTTTGCGAGTAATCTGCTCCAACCTTTTTACTGGCTATAAAACTGATTACAAACATCAATGCAAAGTATATTATTAAAGGAATTGCAATTCGTATTACATCCATTGGCAATTGAACAATCAATTCTCCTTTTAGACTAAACATTACGACAATCGTAAATAATAACGCTATTAAAGTAATTGGAGATATAAATGGAATAAACTTTTCCTGATACCAACTTTCGTCTTTTAAGGCAATCAATCCGTATCTACTTACAATTCCTGCTAAGAAGGGAATTCCGAGATATATTCCAACGCTTTTTGCAATCTCTCCAATTGTAATATCCACCTTAATTCCATGCACGCCAAACAATGGCGGAAGTATAGTTATGAAAACATAAGCATAGATGCTATAAAGAAACACTTGAAATATGCTATTCAAAGCGACCAATCCTGCTGCATACTCACGATTTCCATCGGCTAATTCATTCCAAACAATAACCATTGCAATACAACGTGCAAGACCTATCAAAATAAGCCCAGTCATATACTCAGGATAATCATTAAGAAATAAAAGAGCCAAAACAAACATCAATATTGGACCAACTATCCAATTTAAAACCAAAGAAGTTCCCAGAACTTTTACATTTCGGAAAACCTTTCCAATATGCTCAAAACGAACTTTTGCCAATGGTGGATACATCATAAGAATTAAACCCACCGCCAATGGTATATTGGTCGTTCCGTTGCTATAGCTATTTATCCATTCAGTAGAATCCGGAACGAAATATCCAAGTGAAATTCCGAGAGCCATTGCAAGAAATATCCATAACGTAAGATAACGGTCAAGAAATTTTAATTTCGATTGCATAACTAACTCTTAATTTGTGAAAATACATAAAACATCTCCGTTGCTATCTCTAAGCTTCTTTCTAAATATACCTGCGTTTGTTCCGGTGTGTTATCCGAAACTTTAGGGTCTTCAAAAGTAATTGGTATTCTTTTTTCGGCACCTGCAATAAACGGGCATCCGCCATCTGCCTGCGAACACGTCATTATTGCCAAAAATTCCGATAGCGGATTAAACTCATTATCATACTTTTTAGAAAAACTAATTATTGGCAAGACGTTCTCGCCATATTTCATAGCATAAACAGAATTTACACCATTTGCAATCTTAAATATGTTGAAACCTTGATTAGATAGCGTTTCGATTACTTTAGAAAATACCGCCGTTTCTTCCGTACCACCAGAATAACAATTCACATTCATGATATTGAAATATTCTGATGCAACCTGCGCCCAAATCTGTGATAAATGACTTCTGCGAGAATTGTGCGTACAAATAAAATTTAGGTTTATTCTCTTTTTGCTATCTACCTTTTGCTGGATGAAATCAACCAACGGTTGCAAAGTTTTTTTTCTTTCCTCGCTATCTAATTCTTTCCAATTCAACTTTTGGATTGTAGCCGATAATTTCTCGTACATACGCCTATTTTTAGTATTCTAACAACATCCTGAATCTGGAGTACAGCAAGAAGTTTGTTTCGAGGTTAAATCTGCTAAATTTTTCTTTTCTTTTTCTGAAGGAATACCGCAAGCATCCTGAGCCAAACAAGCCGTTGTTTTGTTTTTCAAAAGAAATGTATTGCCGTTAAACTCAAGATTATACTTTCCAATAGTATTACTTTGATATTCAACCTCAATTTCAGAATCTTCAATTCCAAGTTTATCTTCCGATAATCTAATAATATGTAATAGTTTTTTTGGCTTCAAACGATGCTCATAATCGTCTGCGTTCCAAAGCTGAAAGTTCACAACTTTCTCATGTCTGATAACGCCACCACAATCAATAAAGTTTTTGGTAATTTGACCAACTTCCGTCACATGGAAGTGCTCAGGAACAAATGTTCCGTTTTCTAATTGAAATTCAACATTATCCAATGTTGGCAAAATTCCCTTGATTTCAGATAATTTCATAAAGTTAAGTTTTAAAAATTTATAACTATATATTGCAATATAACGATGATAGTAATTAAAAAAAGGTTTACGAACAACAGCTCGATACCTTTACTTCTTGATTAAAGAATGTATTAAATCCATTTTGTAGCTCATTCCAAACTTTCTCATCAATACAATAACAAACAGATTTACCTTCGATAGTTCCTTGAATAACTCCAATGTTTTTGAGTTCCTTCAAATGCTGTGAAATAGTTGCTTGAGCTAAACCTAATTCATCTACCAAATCATTGCAAATACAGGCTTTTTTATCAATAATATATTGAAGTATGGCTATACGAGCCGGATGCCCTAACACCTTGAATGATGATGCTAGTTTATTGTGTTCGTCTGCGAAAATTTCTGATTTTGTAAGTCCCATAACGAATTAATTTAATATCGCAATATTACGATATTAAATTTAAATTCCAAAAAACGAACCTAATTTTAATATAAAATAATGAGAATGTATTATTGCAATAGTTAAATCACATCAAACCTCAGACAAATCGCTACTTCGGGTAAAGTTCTGAAAGAATTTTGTATCGAGAAGTTATGTTATATATTTGTTTTAAAATCACCAATAACCATCAGAAAACAAATATTTAACCATGAAGAATACTGTACATTGTGCCTTAATCTTTCTTTTTACGGTCTCATTTTCCAATTTCAAAGCACAGAAGCAGCCTAACATTATTGTTGTACTGACAGATGATATGGGTTATGCAGATATCGGAGCATATGGAAACCCTGTTATTAAAACACCCTTTTTGGATCAGATGTCAAGAAATGGATTAATGGCAACTAATTATGTTGTCAGCAGTCCTACCTGTACACCTTCCAGAGCTTCTTTGCTTACAGGACGTTATGCATCACGCTACGATTTGCCATGGCCTATAGCGCCGGGATCTAAACAGGGACTACCGGACGAAGAAGTAACAATTGCTGAAATGCTAAAATCGAATGGTTATAACACCGGAATGGTGGGTAAATGGCATCTTGGAGATCAGAAAGATGAAAATAAACCTAACGGACAGGGATTCGATTTTTACTATGGAATATTATACAGTCATGATTATAAGGCTCCTTACGTAAATACAGATATTCCGATTAGAATGTTCAGAAATACAAAGGCAGAAATAGAAAAGCCTGCGGATTCATTACTAACCCGTTTGTATACCAAAGAATCAATTAATTATATCCGGCAGCAGAAAAAAGATAAACCATTTTTCCTGTATTTAGCGCATAATATGCCGCATCTGCCAGTGTATTATGCTGCACAGTCTTCTGCCTTGAAGAATAAACAAGGTGGAGCGCTTGGGGCTGTAATTACAGAAATGGATGAGGGATTAGCAGCTATATGGAAAGTATTGGAAGAAAAAGGAATGGCAGACAATACCATTTTCGTTTTCTCAAGTGATAATGGACCGTGGACAAATTTCCCCGAAAGAATGGAGGGAGATGGTGTAACTATAGCTTCCCATGTTGGAAGTGCCGGAATTTTCAGAGGTTCTAAAGCTTGGTCGTATGAAGGTGGAGCCCGTGTTCCGTTTATTGCATATTGGAAAAATAAGATTAAGCCCGGGACTGTTTTAACGAGTGCAATAAGCAATCTGGATTTACTACCGACAATTGCTAAGTGGACCAACAGTCCTTTACCAAAGAACAGAGAATTGGATGGACAGGATATTAGTCAGCTTTTGGAAAATAAAGTAAAAGAATCTGAATATAACCATCGTCCGATCTTTATTGTAAATGGCAGTACAAAACCGGAAGCTGTAAAATATGGCAACTGGAAATACAGAGAAGTTCCGGACCTTAAACATCCCCGAACAGGGGAGGTAGTACCAGCTACTATAGAGCTCTTTAATCTGGATGAAGATCCGAAAGAAAGTGTAAATCTGGTAGCTAAACTTCCTGATAAAGCAAAAGAGATGAAGCAACTATTTGATAGTTTCAATGCTGGCGGAAAGTAAAAGTTATAGATACAAACCTTACACTAATCCTATTTTAAGGATTATTTATCAAACCTAATAAGCTTTCCGGTAGCCTTGTCAAAAGTGAGCGTTGTATTTGGACCACCATAAAACAGGGTTAGTGTAATGGTACTGTCAGTTTCTTTCTCTAAAATCAGGTCTTTAGAATTTCGGATACTTACGTCAAGGTTTTTATCCCGTAATTCGGAATCAGTGCACTGGATGATTTGTTTCTCAATCAATCCTTTTTTTTCTATAATCTGTAACCATGGCGGTGTCATTACACTGTAGGAAACAATCTGTGCTCTGTAATCTTTGTTAAGGTCTTTTTCCATCCATAACCCAAAAGGAGTAGAGGAAAGGATAAATGCATAGAAAAGTAACCCCATTGGAGCCATACTTAGGATAAGAGCAAGTATTATAGCTCCTAAAAACAATTTGGCCAGTATCTTTTTCCAAAAGACTATAATAACTGTAATACTTCCCAGAAACCATAGCCAGAAAAGAATAATATCTGCATAATAACCCCGTAAGCTTATTTTGTAAAAAAAGTAAGCAGCAATATCCGCTACTAATAACAAAGAGAGTACAAGGTAAATTTTTAGCAGATATTTCTTCATGTAATTGGTGGTCTAGATTGTTTGCAATATAGTAATAATGAAGGATAAGTTGATATGCCTCTGCTTCTGTATTATTTGGAGCTAATGATAACTACTAAACGTTTTCCACCATCAATATTCATATCCCATGCTTTTTCGATATCATTAATCATAACACTCGTGGTATCACATTTTAATTTGCCATCAGCTGCCAGCTGAAACATTTCAGGAAGAATTTCATTAATTAATAATTTCATTTCGGCTGGTGTCCAGCTTCCCAGGCCTGAACCTGAAATTTGTATATCGGTACTGCGCAGAATAGAGGACGATAGCGTCATATTATCATTCATCATACCGCCAACCGTTACATAGCGTGTTCTATGAGAAAAGCCTCTATTTCCTTTTATTGCAGTTAAAATTAACTCAGCACTATGTCCCCATAAATAATCAATTACAACATCAAATGGGCTTTGTTGATGTAAAGCTTTTATTTGTGATATGATAGCATCATCGTCTTGTTTGAGCACAATAATATCATCAGCACCCAATGCTAATAATTCTTTTAGTGTTTCTTCATTCCGTCCCGTGACGATAACTTTTTTTGCACCATAATATTTTGCAATCTGCACGGCAATTTTTCCGGTAACACCTGTGGCACCGTTTATTAAAACGGTTTCATTTTTTTGTAGATGGGCTCTGAAGCGTAAAGCCATTGCCGATCCCATTACAGCGTTAGGGAGGGCTGCAGCTGTTTCATCGCTAATTCCCTCTGGTAATTTTACAATTTTATCTTTTTCAATAATTGCCTTTTCTGCAATCATTCCGCTTACACCAATTCCATACACACGTGTTCCGTTTTCAAGTATTCCTACACCGTCTCCGCCTACTACTTTTGCAGTAAAGGTTTCGTTTTGTACAGAATAGTGCTTCCCGCTTGCACGCATTTTGTCAAGGTTCTTAACTGCCGATGCTTTTACGTGAATCAATACCTCGTTTTCATTTTGCACTACAGGCTCTTCAAAGTTTTCTACATATGTAGGGAGTGCTCCTTTTGATAATACAACTGCTGCTTTCATGTTTTAAAATTTATAGAACAAAATTAGAATAGGATCTTTTTGCAGGCGATAACATTTGTTACTAAATACTGGTTACTCTTTATTTTTAAGTAGTTTATTTTTTATTCGGCTCAAATGTACTGTTGTAATACCCAGATAAGAAGCAATATAATGCTGGGGAACACGTTGTATAATTTCGGGTCTTTCTCTAATCAGGTCTAGATAGCGTTGTTGTGGTGTATATTTTATAGATGAAATAAAGTATTTCATATAATCAAACGTCCGTTCGAATATTTTATCGATAAACATATCTCTCAAATACGGAATTTCTTTAATTTCTTCCAGCATTCTGTTTAAATCATCCTTGTGTATCCACCATAGTGTACTTGGTTCTATTGTTTCCAGAGTCGTAGGACTGGGGATATTTTTTCTAAAGCTCTCAATGGATGCTACAACATTTTCTTCAAAAAAGAATTGTGAGGTAATATCTTTTCCATCATGATTGAAGCATACCCTAATACAGCCTTTTTCGATGAAGAAAAGTTTTTTTGAAACTTCACCCTCGTTTAGAAGTATAGTTTTAGCAGGAACTTTTACCTTATTAAAATAATTAAGATACCTGTTCCACTTTTCGTCGTCTAACCGAAATTTATCTCTGAATTGATCGAACATTCTTTTTCTGCTTTTTGTAGACCAAATGCAATATAACAATAATGATGATTATACCTAAAATCCAACATCCCACTAATTGAAAAAATGCCAGTGAAAATTCCGCTGTATCACCAATACAGTCTACTTTATAGCCCCATATTGTAGTAGCTTCTTCTCCCTCATAAGCATTTTTGCATGCATAGTATTCCGGCAAAACCAATAAAAAGTCAAAAGCCAGTAATATTACTCCTATTATAAAAAGTATATTTCTAAGAATTTTAAGCATTTTCATGAACGCGATATTCTGTCAGTATATTTATTTTTTAGAAATAACACCAGTTTTTTTGCTGTTACAAACATAACTAGGCCTAAAATCCAACCGGAAATTATTCCGGAAATAACCCCTGCAATTATTGCAGTATCTGTTTGCCACCATTTCTTTACTGCATTTATGAATAAAAATAGAATAACAGAGGCTATTGTACTGCCCAGTACGGAAACAGACAGGAAAAAGGTTTTAAATCCTTTACTTAAAGATTTTTGCTGTAATCCAACCAATACAGAAGCGGAAATAATGCCACCACTAATTAAAAGAATTATAATAAAAATAAGTAGTAATCCCAAAACAATGCCGATTACACTTAAAATCAGAAATACTACTGCTCCCATTAAAAGCATGACGGCTAAAAAGTCATCATCGTTTCTAAAAGAATCAATCAGATAAAAATCTGGTGCCAGATAATGGATAAGTAGTGTTAGCAAGTTAATCATAGATTCAGGTATAGTATATTTTCTATGTATTATCGTGCACTATATTTTTTGCGCAATGCATAGTCGAAAGGAATTTGCATAGAAAGATCTTTTGCTTCCCATTCGGAACCTTCCGAAGGCTGGTAAAAATCGTAAGAGTTTTTAAGGAAATTTCTGCCATTCGGAGCTTCCTGCCAATCTTTTTTATCACGGTTATAAAGAAGTATCATGCAACTTACACAATTGAAGTTTCCTTCAGTATTTGAGTTTACATAACATTTTCCCACTTTTATATTGAGCTTCTGGTTGATAATAACATCTGTTAACTGACCTCTTGTAAATCGGATTAATGCTGATTGGGCGTCCTCGTCATCAGGCTTATTTTTTGCGACAACCAGATTTTCGAACTTAGCCTTTTTTATCTTTTCTATTTCTTGTGCTTTTACAGCAGGTGTTGCAAAATTAGAATCTACAGGATAGATGTCATCTTCTTGTTGTGCCTGTACCACCTCGGTTACATAACTAGCCGGAATAGGATTTTCTGCCAATAATTTTTGATTTCTTTCGTAATTCTCCCAATCAGCTTTAGAATAGGTTACATACTGCTGAATTTTATACAGTAAACTTTCGTTAGGAGAAACTTTTATAAAGTTGGCTGCCACCAGGAATATTCCGGACAGGATAATTACAGAAACAATAATTTTTAGCGTTTTTTTCATAAAGACTTGTTGTAGTATAATATTGGATTTTGTTTATTCGGCGGAGTTGACTTTCTCTGCAGCCGTTTCGGACAAAGGCTTTTTACTTATTTGTTTCCCGGACTTGTCGTAGGTAGATAGCCATAACTTTCCGTTAATACTTGTTACCACTTCTTTTTTCTGAATTTGTCCATTTTCATAATAGTCTTTTACTTCGTTTCCTTCTTTGTTTTTATAGGAACTGGTACTAAGCTTTCCTTTGTAGTAACGGTCGTCATAGCGGACATTATTCTTTGTATACTGCTTGTTTTCAAAGGTTCCGTCTTCGTTATAACTTTCGAAAAGATTTACTCCGGTAACTTCCTTTTTATTTCCATTGGGATAAAAAGAGGTATAGCTTACAGTAACATCATTTTCAATACCGGTTAATGTTCCATTTTCAGAATATTGTTTTGAAATACCACGGCCGAAATGTTTGTTTTTATCCAAAGATACCCAGCCTTCATATTTCAGAGCTTTATTAGGATGATAGCTTTTGAAATATGCTTTTTCTTTATCTCTTCGGGCATCGAGTGCTAAGTCGGAACCGTTATACATATTGTAAGCAGTAATATGTGAATTTTCAATAGTAAAATTAAATTTCACTTGTTCTTCAGTTTCTGTTACAGTACCATTGATCAAACCTTTTTTGATGTTAATATTAGCCTTTTGTTTGTTGTTGTCAATACTGTAATTTCCATCCGTTAAAGCTATTGTCTTCTTATCAGAATTTTTAAAAGTCACAGTATTTATAAATACATTTCCGGTATCGCCAGAAGTTGGAAGGTCTATTTTGATGTCTTCCAGCTTCTGTTGGGCAAAAGCAATGTTAGCCGACAATATACATAAGGTGAATAATCCTGTTTTCATTTGTTTATTTTTTATTTACGGATAAATATAATTATTTTATTTGTGGTGATTTCGGAGAAAATTGAGTTGCCTTATATAATTATTCAGGTTAATTAAGTGTTTTTACTCACATGCTTTCATCGCTTTTTCTACCAGTTTTTGTCTTCTGTCATCCCAGCGGTAACAGTGCTGATTGAGTAATACCATATTATCTTTTACAACTTTATATTCAGCTGTTGTTACGATAGTTCCTGCACAACACTGATTCCTTTCATATATTCTTTTTTTCTTCTGGTCGAACTCTAAAGAAATTCCGCTAAAACCACTTTCATAATATTGCTGTGTAGCTTTGTTGTACAGGTAATAGATTCTGGAAGTATTTGGTCCTGCATAACTGGCTTCGAATACGGAAAAATCTTTGATACCGTCAAAGTTATAATCATCAATACTAATGTTATCTAATCCTGAAAAAGAGCAATTCACATCAAGTTTTTGCAGTAACCTGTCCGTTCGCTTTTCATATATCTTTATGGCTGAAATAAAAGGATAATATCTATCCTTTTCTTTTGAAAGGACAACTTTAAAATATCTATCTCCCGCAGATTCAGGTTGTAATACTTCTCTGTCTGCCCACTGTATATTTTCACCATTTTCGATAGAATATTTTTTGATCAAAGTAATTTTTAACTCGTTTTTTGTTTTTGTATTTTTCCAGATGCCTGTTATATTATTTTTTTCAGTTGTATAATTATCCAATGTCAGAATTGCCTTTGTCTGTCCTCCTTCTTTTTCATTGAAAATTAAATTTCCATTTTTCTTGGTACCATTATTTAGCCGGATAGGTTCATCATAGTTTGTATAGGAATATACAGCATCTTCGGAATCATAATCTACAACCATTTCAACGGGATATTCACCAATAAATCCTGTATATATGGTTTGGGCATTTATTACGCTGATCATAAATAATAAAACTGAAAATAATATCTTTTTCATATTACCTGTGCTTTTTATGGAGGGGTTCAAATGTAAAGTCCTGAGTATATCCGGTACCGTGTTTACCAATCAGCTGATTATTTTTAAGAAACAATATATTCCCGGAAATAAAAGGCTGATTCTCGTAATTAAGTTTATCAACTTTAATCTGATTTCCTGATAGCCATCTCCATATAGAAAATACGGATTTTCTATATGTTTTGTTGCACTTGTATCTGACTGAAACAATTTCTACTACATCCTTCTTAAAATGAAGTTCCATTTCATCGGTGTGTCCTGCACATGGATCTGGCGGCATAGTCTCCACACACAAGCTTGTAATAAAACCGGTGAAGGACTTTCCCTCCATATTGATTTTGGACTGAGCTGTAGACAGTACGGTACCAAGAATTATAGCTATAATTATAAATGTCTTTTGTTTCATGTGATAATTTTGTGTTTAAAAATGATTGGCATCAATGTGCTTTTTATTTAGCTTTCCTTATTTCAAACCATTCCTGTATCTGGTTGTTCGTCTTATTTCCTGAAAGCGAAAGGGTTTTGTTGATGTTACAGACCTTATCCTCCTTTTGCATTACTATCGTTATTTTAGTCTGATTTTTGTCACTGGTATATACGCTATCCATGAGCTTCCATCCCAATTTTTGGAGTGCATTTTTTACCAGAATACTATCCGATGTGTCCAATTTATTTTTCATGTAATTAACTTCTTTTCTTTCCACAATAAACCACTGTGTATCTACTGCTTCGGAATTGATGAGATCAACCGCCGCATTTAGATCAAGATTAGGATCAAAGCAGCTAATTGGATCATTAATAAATTTAACCGGATGTAATATAGGTTGTTTTACTGTTGTTTCTATTGTAATTTCCTGAAGTTCGTTTTTATTAAATTCAGGAATTTCCTCTTTCTTCGTAGAGTTGAGATTAGAGTCTTGCTTGACCACAGGTGGCGTTGTTTGTTTTTTATTAGTGTTGCTAACTGTTTTATCCTTGCAACAAACGATACACAAGAGTATGGGGATTAATCTCAAAGGTTTCATTGCTGTACTGTATTTATATAAACCGAAATTGCTGTTTATTCTTCAACAGGATCAAAATTGGAGAAAAAAACAGCTCCATCATTGGATTTATAGGCTTGCTTCTTCAATAAAACTTCCTGTTTGTTTCTGATTTTGTAACTGTAAATGCTATCATTAGAAAATTCGACTTTACCAAAACCTTCCAGTTTGTTTTGGTCAACATGCAGGAAGTATGTGGCATTTCCACCGTAAAACATATAAGAGGTAATACAGTTTCTTCTGGCATTATAATGCAGATTTGGATATTCCTGTGAATTAATAATCTCGATTAGCTTTTGTGTTTTTGGATTAAAAATCAACAGTTTGTCAATCTCATTAGCACCTCTTGCTGCCTGTGCATAAGATATTTTTAAATCATTATAACCATCATTATTAAGGTCTTCATCTGTAGTTACAGACAATGGAAGATCTGATGGCTTTTTAAAGCTTCCGTTTTGGATTTTGGACCATTTGTTTCCGGATTTTCGAAACAGATCAAAGCTTACAACGGATTCAGTTTTATTATTCCTTTGGGTAATATTTATTTTGTATTTACCTGGTTTTATTACAGTCTTTGAATCAGAAAAGAATTCGGACTTTTGTCCAAAGCAAAAACAGGAAATAAAAAGTAATATGCTAACAATTTTACCCATAAATATTTTAGTAGCTGGTTTTATACATAATACTGGCAATATCCTTTTGTAGCATTGCCGCCTGCTTGTCTATATTATACATATTGTGTTTATAATTTCCATTTCTGGTATTGATGTTCAGTCGATAAAAAAATCCGTTGCGGCTGCGTATTTTTTCTATTTCGTAGTTTACTATATTACTACCTTTTATTGAGGTTACTTTTCCCATATTAAAAATGTGCAGGGTATTTTTCTGAAAAATAAAAGGAACAGTATATTTACTCAGGGGTCGTTGTATGTCATTGTAATCTTTTAGCTTTAGGATATCACCTTCATCGAGAGAATTTAGTACAGAGATATAGTTGTTAATAAATCGGTTGATTATAAATAATACAGCTGCTAAAAAGATACTGAATATTCCGGCCATTACTAAAGCATATTTTCCGGCATCCAACATTCTTTCATTATATCGGGATTCGCCCAATAGATCTTTACCCAGATTTGCAGTTTCTATATAAGCGTATACATAGAATATCAATGGCAGAACTGCAAAGCTTACAGAGACCAAAGAGATAATGATTTTCTTCCTTTGTCGGAGTTTTTTTATAAAAATATGGATGTATTGCTTAGTCATTAATCAATTTATTTTTGTCATTTTCCTAAACCCATCTTTTTCAATCTTTACAAAATGTGGAGTGAATATCCGTGCCGAAAACTGAATATCCTTTGTTTCTTTGTTTACAATCCTTTGATAATCTTTTTCCAGTATAAAATTCAGGCGTTGTAAAGATGTTAATCCCGATAGTGTATAATATATAGAATGTTCGCCTTCTTTACCATTATTCTGGCTGTAGGTATCCCCGATTTTTACTTTTTTATTTTGCTCATATTCTTTTATGAAAGAGGCATCATCCTGTTTACTATCCCATTTCGGATCACGTGGACAACATACAGAACCATAGCTATCCGTATAGTATACCTGCAGCATATCCTTTGGGACTTCAGGTTCGGCATAAATAATCTGTGGGTGCCCGTTGCCGGATATATGCGTACTGTCTGTTTTTACCTCTCCGCCATTTCGTGTAATATGATAATAGTTGTTTGTAACCAATGGTTCTATTATGATTCCTTGCTTGGAAGCCTCTTCTGCAATTATCTTGTAGTATTTCCGATCTGGAACAATCAATATAAACTCATTAATAAAAGGGTAGAAGCTATTAGGTTTTTTTAATCGCTCAACGGGGATGTCAGCATTTAAGAAAAAAACATATACTGAATCAGGTTTTTCCTGTACTGGAATATCTACCAGATAGTTTTCTCCAAGCTTTACCATATGCTCATCTTCTATCATAATCACATTTTTATACGATTTTCCCAACCAGTTGGGTGGAGGTGATCCAGTGGCAGATTGTACAGGAATTTGTTTACAGCTTACCCATGTAATCAGAATGGAGATATAGAGGAAAAAAGCTTTTATTTTCATCGTATTTGTTGAGATGGTGATTTCAATCTTTATATCTGGTAAAAATAATAATTGTATGTAAAGAAAATGTAATAATTCACTTTTTTTTGATATATGGTCTGGTGATTTATTGTATAGAAGCCTATCCAATAAGGTGTTTTTAAAACATTGCAGCCGTTATTATTCAGCTCAGGTAAACAGTGGAAAAACTACCTGTCTATTATTAACTGTTGTTTGGACAATATTAAATTTATTTAGAAATATATTTAATCTGTAAGTTGTTGTGCTGGTTGTATTTAAAAGATTTGCCTATAACAAGTTTGGCTGTTTTTGTACTGGTATCGAATATTTCAATTCCTTTTTGGGTAGCGTATATAAAATGAGTTTTGTCGATAGATTCTATATTGGATAATGGCTTATTCTTAATTTTAACTTCAGTAAAGTTTTTGCCATTAGCATCCATATAAAAAATTGTATTTTCTGTATTACCAATAATTTTGTCTTTAACAGTCGACCAGTTCATAATATCTGCCTTTATTACTTGTTTCCACTTTGTTTTACCATTATCCGTATCAATAGCAAAAATGCAAGATTCAGTACGAATACCATCCCTCAGGACAGTATATAGAATATCATCTTCTAAAAAACTCTTGGCGTCCCCGGCAAAACTGTAATGATCATCTTTAAATATCCATTTAAATACCTTTGGATTTTTAATAAATGTATTATTCGGATCAGAGATATCTGAATTTGGAAGGTTAGCATCTTTATCAAGATTCAGGCAATAAAATTTACCCTTTTCATCACCTATAAAAAGGTTTTTGCCATCGGTCTGCATTTGGTTGTAAATAGGATATTCAAACTGGCTTACATTATGATGCTGAAGAGGCTGACCTGCAACTTCCACATCACCATCGAACATTCCGTAAGAAGTATGGGTACCTATTTGAGTATACATCTCCAGGAATACAGCTGAATTTACAAAATAATTGTCGCGGTATTTTACAGGTGCATATAAATTGAAGACAGTAGGTAAGGGGCTTGCCCATGTTTTTTCACCCGTAGTTCTGTTGAAGTTATATAACCATGCATTCGTAGTCTCTGGTTGTCCTGTGGAAGCCATTATTATATTTTGGCCATCAACAAGTGGTTGAGACATAAATAAAGGCATGATTGACTGTAGTTTTTGATTTTGCTGATTGGCATCGTCACTCACATCCATTGGTGAATCTTCGTTGCCATCAATCTGTTGCTTCCAGATTATTTTACCGGTGTTAACGTCAAAATTAATCAGTTTTCCACTTTCAAAAGGCATGAAAATATTTTGTCCGTCCAGCGTAAAGAGATTTCTGTTACCTGTGGAATCCATAGGACTGTTATACTGCCATGTTATTTTATTTTCATCAAGATCAAAATTATAAATAGAGCCCTGTGTTGCTACGATCAGTGTTGTGTGCTCCGTTTTTGTAGGTTCGACTGATGGAGTATTGTTACAGCTTGAAAGAGCTTGCAGGATTATCGGGAGTAATAATAGTTTTTTCATGAGTTATCAATTTTCAACCTTTTGTATCTGGTAAAAATAATAATTGTAAGGAAAGAAAACAGGCTAAATCCCTTTTTTTTGAAATATAGGTAATTGAGTAAAATCTGAAAACACTAACTATACAAGCAGAAAATAGAAATCAATCTTTTATTATTGGTAGAATTCGATTGTTTTAATATTCAGGTTTTCTAAATGTTTTTTTATGAAAAAGCGGTGTTTAAACCCTGTGAGCAGAATGATTTTTTTTCCGGGATTCTCTTTGTAGTATTTGATTACATTTTTTGCGATGCCTTCATTTCTAATGTTTCCTTCAAAATTTGACCAGTTATTAAAGTATTCTTTGAAAGTAATAGTGTCTTTTTTGTTTTTGCTGCTCAGTAACCTGAATTTGGTAAATTCATTATGATTATTCACAATGTCTCTTGTCCGGTTATACTGATACTTCATCAGGCTGTCGACAATGGCGTCTGACTGTTTTGAATTGACCGTTTTCAAATCCTGTTTAGCAATACTTTCTACAGAGTCCCAATAACTATCGAGTTTCGACAAATGCTTTTTTTCCTGATCAGAAAGCTTTAATTCTCCTTTTTTATTCAGTTCATCAATTTTATTAAAAACAAAACCTGCTTCCGAATAAATTCCCAATTCCTTTCTGTAATTATTTCTACCTTCTAGTTCGGCAGGTTTGATTTGCACACCAGGGTTTTCCTTCTGGTATTTTAAAGTAGCCTGAAATTCATTATTGTTGATACCATCGAAGTCAGTTTTTAGCACATTCTCTTTTTCAAAAATATTGGATTCGGCTTCCAGTAATATGATATCGGGTTTAAAATCCGATAATATCGTATAAACAGATTCTGTGTTGATATTTTCAGCGCCGGAATGTATGGTTCCCAAAATTATAATCCGGGAGTCTTTATAAGGATTTATAAGAGTACTGCAAGAGATCACAAAAAAGAACGAAAAAATAAAAGTCAGATATTTCATAGGTATTAATTTATATATAAGACAACTATGTAGAGGTTTTTATTACAAATAAACTTTATAATTTAATAATCATATTATAAAAAAAATAAATTCAGTGTAATTGAGGTGCAGTAGGTTTAGTTTTATTTCTCTCTTGTTCGTATCTGTTTTTGTTTTCATCGTTACACATTTTTGGTATTGTTGAACACAAACAGTGTTCAAAGCACTTTAAATCACTCGTGAGTGTAAATGAGTGTATATCTGTTAGTGAATTCTCATACGTAATAAATACGTTTGCGTAAATTAATGAGGAATACTTTCAACTAATTATCATAGAAGAGGATTAAAAAATGAGAATGAGCAAAAGCTATTTTTCAAGGACTGTAAAAGGGATATATGAGACAATTTCATTCTGGGGGATTGATCATAATGCCAGTGAAATTGAAAAAGATTTTACAATTTTAATTAATCAATATCTTGCCTTATTAACGCTTATTTTCTTTTCACACGGGATTGCAATCTATACTTTTATAGGGCTTACTGTTGATAGTCTCTTTTTACTCTCAATATCCTTTTTATTCGCAGGCTCTTATGTTATAAAAGAATACAGAAAGAATAAATATGTTATCCTGATCACTTTCATTTTACTCAACTTTATTATAACTTATTACTCTTCTTTCTGTGGTGTGGAGAGCTGTGTTTTTCTGTTTTATTTTCCATTGTTTCTGGCTATTCCTTTTTTTTAAACTACCCCAGAAATAGAATAGAAATTTTTATTATTTCCATTATCATATTAGGAAGTTTATATATATCTGCTATATATAATTTTAATCTTATACCTCAGTCGGATTTGGTTTTAAAGTATCATTATCAGAATAAATTGCTGATCATGAATATTACATTTAGTTTACTGATATTCAGGATTACCTATTATTTTGTTGGAGAAAAGAAGAGGGAAGATTATATGCTGGTTGATTTTAATGTAACTAAAGATCAATACATTAAGGATTTGCAGGTTAAGATTGAAAATTTAGAAGAACAACATAAGAAAGAAAAACTATCAGAATCAGATATTAGTGAAATGATCAGACTGGCACAGACCAATGATTCCATTTTTATAGAACGCTTTGATCTGTATTTTCCTACTTTCTTTAATAGCATAAGAAATGCATCAAAAGCACCGCTTACTTTGTCGGATTTATATTTATGCGCAATGCTAAAGCTCAATTTTAGCAACAAGCAGATTGCATTATACAGTAATTCAACCGTTAAATCTGTCGAAAGCAAAAAGTACAGATTAAGGAAAAAAATCGAAATTCCTGCTGATCAGGATTTCACGATTTGGATGACATCTGTATAACAATTTGCAATCACATTAAAATTTAATTTTTTAGACAGAAAAGTTTTTCTGGAATATTTCAGAATATACTTTTATATTTAATTATATATATGTAGTATTTATATTATTACTTTCATTTCCATTTTAATCATTGCCCATAAAAAAATATGCAAAACAGAATTATTAATGAAGAAGAAAGTATTCATCGTCTATATATAAATTTGATCAACAAATATTTATACTTTCTGTTTTGTATATTTCTTGTTTTTTCCCTGTTTATAGGATTTTTTCTAAATGATATACCCATCTCTTTATTTCTTGTTTTTATTTCATTCATTTTTCTTTTAATTGGAAAGATTAAGAAATCAGAGTATTCTAAAAAAGTATTAAATACTCTTGTGGGTGGTATCATTATAGCTCTTACATTTCATATCAGCTTTTTTCATGTTTACAATTACGGAGATGTTGGGGATGAATATTTCTATTTTTCCTTACTTTTTGTAATTCCTTTTTTCTTTGATTATAAAACCCAGAAAAATATTGTATATGTATATGTATTGGTTATTCTACTAAATTTTATTGTTGTTGAATCTTTTGATCTGAATTTTATTCCAAGAAACAAATTTCTAGCAGGAAATAATTATAAGGTACTGAAAGTCGTAAACATTATATTTTCGGTATCTACATTTTTTTTTCATATTGGCTTTATTGCTGATAAAGACTATAAAATAAAGCTTCTGGTAAAAAATGTAAACTCAAAAAGATTGCAAATTGTAGATTTAACTGCTGCCAATAAAGAACTGAACAAGAAAACTGTTATTATTCAGGATCTTGTACAAAATAAGGTTAAAGAAATTATTGATCTGGCTGAACAGAAATCGCCCCTTTTTGTGGAGAAATTTCAATTGTTTTTTCCGGATTTTATACCTGCACTCCTTAAAATTAATCCAGACCTCGTTTCTTCTGAACTGCAAATGTGCGCATTGATAAAGCTAGAATTCAGGACGAAAGATATAGCAGTCTGTACTGATTCTACTGTAAAGTCGGTAGAGAGCAGAAAATACAGAGTAAAGAAAAAGCTCAATATACCAGGTGATGTAAATATTGATTGCTTTTTAAGTCAGCTGTAATTCTTAAAATGGCTTTATAAATAATTACAAATTGTTGTGTTGCATAAAGGAAGGAGATATCCGATTACATGATATAATTTTTCGTAGCCCATTCTTGTCTTTTTATGATGAGATTTTGTCGCCTTTTTTTTTCGTAATACACCTTTTTTCACTCGTGAGTGAATATAAGGGCATGTAAATGATACATAGCTGATTAATGAATATAACTTTGTACAGCAATACTATACAGGATATATAATATACCTGTTCTAAAAATCCAAAAACACAATAAATCTTCCTCTTAAAAATAGTAATAATCTGTGCTGTAAAGTACCGATAATATGCTAACAGATTGCTGAAAAAACCTTTAAAGAATATAAATACAATGAGAAAAAATGACAAACAATTGATGAATCAGACTGAAAAAAAATACTATGAACCTCCTGTTCTGGAGATTCTGTATGTAAAAATGGAGCAGGGGATTGCCAGTTCCTCGGCACAGATTGTTCCTGGTGGTTCTACCAATACACCCACAATTACAGATTGGGATGAGAAAAAAGATGAACAAAACTGGGAATTTTAAAAACACAACAAATACAATCGATTATGAATAATACAACTACATATAGAAGCTGTAGCAGAATATTCTCAACATTGTTCTCGGCTTTACTCTTAACGTTTTCTGTAGCAAGTTGTTCACCAGACAATAATGAGGGGGCATCTGCTGGAGGCGAAGGAATGAAAATGGTGATAAAAGTAGACGGAGTAATAGGGACAGAGGTTATTCAACCTGTTAGTAAAATGGCAGTAGCATCAGTAAGCAGCACGATGTCCCTTACTGGAGGTACAACAGTAGGAAATACTTCAGGACTAACTACAGCCAGCGGATTTATCGCAGATGCTAAAGCTGAACAAGCGCCTATGGACGCAACGGTAGGAAATCAGATTCTGAAATCAGCAGTTGCAAGCACGGGTAACCTGAATAATAATCTTATAGCGGCTACACAGCCGATGCCAGTTGGGTATACATATCGTATTCTTATTTATGATAAGGCTACAGGATTATTATGGAAAACTGTACAAGCCACTTCCGGAACACCAGTATCTCTGGATGCTGTAAAAGGAGGAACCTATACATGGTATGCATACTCTTATAATAATAATGAAACAATACCAGAACCGGCGAATACCGCAAGTCCTTCTATAGATACAGCAATAGACAAAGATTTACTTTATGCTACAGGAGAAGTAGTGGTTGCTAAAACTCCGCAAAACCAGCAGGATACTTATAATGTAGCGATTACATTTCAGCACAAAGTAGCACAGGTAAGTGTAAAAGTGGATGCTTCAATATTAGCAGAATATGCAACCATCAATAGCTTTAAGGCGAGCTTTGCACAGAATAATTATCTGAAAAAGGGAACTTTTGATATTAAAGGAGGTAGTATAAGTAATTTACAGGTTATTCCGACAACGGATATTTTTACTACGCTATCACCTACAAACGTATGGGAGGCCAATTATTATACTGCGGATCCTGCAGCTTTAACTTCATATAAAGTGAATATAGACGATCTTCAGGTTCACTTTACAGATGCAGCGGCTGCTGTTGCCGACAGAAATCTTGCAACTTACAACGGAGCTGCCAATAAGCCTTCATTTACTTACAACTTTACTTCTCCAGCTTCCGGGCAGCGATTACTGGGAGTTGCCAACTTATGGTATATGCTTACTTCAAAAAGAATCTTGCATATTTCAAATAATACAAGTTATGGTTATGCTTTGGAACAAGGCCGTTCATGGGCTTTCCTAAATGCTAAAGAAAATTTCGGAAACCTGCCTACCAGCTTGGTTAAAATGTCACCATGGACGTCTGGCGGGGGTGCATGGATTGGAGGAAATGCTACTGATGATAAGACAGAAAACTGGGTAAACTATAGTGCCAGTACTAGCGGAGATAATAATATTATCAATAAAATTAACCCTGCAGATGCATCCAAAAAACCGGATATTATAATTCTGGGATATGATGTTCTTTATATCAGACCGGCTGTAGCAACAGCGTTACTAGACTACATTAACAATAACGGAATTGTAATAATGCTGCTTCAGGATAGTGTAGGTGCCGAAAACAGAAGTTTCTTTAACAGCTTATTTGGCGTTTCAAATATTACTCTGGATTCCAATGGTAGTGGCGGCGCCATGTATCCTTTGGTAGGAACAAATTCTAATGACAAAATACTGAATGGTCAGGTAGGAGATGCACGCGGACAATATTGGGGTGAAGATGCCGGTACAACTCTTGGAATTGTAAATGTTCCGTTAAGCCAAGTGACTGTATATTCCTACGGACAAGCCCTTAACAGAACGGGTTCTAATTCAGGTATTACGATGTTTAAACACAATACTAAGAACTTTTTCTATATAGGCGATGGTGGCTTTGTTTCTAACGGAGATCTTACTTCAGCAGTAATATGTCCTTTTAATTATGATGCCACAACCAAAAGACCATTGCCAAAACCATATGGAGATGCGGGAAATGGTTATACTGCGCGGAGTAAGAGTGCGTATAATAGTATTGTAATGGGGAATATTATGGTATGGGCTGCAAGAACATCTGAATTTAATGGATTTAAACCATGGAAATATGCAGCTCCTCCAACTCCGTAAATGAATAATTAAAGTATCAACTAAAAAATCATCATTCATTTGTTTGTAAAACGGTTAACTAATTTCCGAATGGTAGATAAATAATAATATTATCATCACATTTTTGTTTGTTAACAAGTTTTATCGGGTAGTCCTAAAAGATTACCCGATTTTTGATTTAGATATTATTCGTTATTTCTGCTTTCTGTATTCTCCTGGTGTTAGACCTCTGTGTTTTTTAAAAAGTTTTGAAAGATGGCTTTCATCACTGAACTGCAATTCATAAGCAATTTCGTTTAGGCGGATACTGCTGTGTCGCAGATAATTTTCTACAAGCTTCAAACGATAATCCAGTAAATAGTCTTGATAAGAGATACCTGTCTGCTGTTTGAAATACTCACCAAAATAATTTTCGGAAATTCGGAAATGTTCAGCAATTATTGGAATACGTAGTTTTTCTTTGTCTTTTATATGCTGCTGGATATAGGTGATGATTTTCATAATAGAAAATGCTTTTCGGTTTTTTTCTATATCAGATGTTTCACTTTTAATAATGTTTCGGGTAATAAGATTCAGTAAAATAGAAATACTGTTTCTGATGATGAGGTAGTCCTCCGTTTTGTTTCTATACTCCCGGGCTATTTGCAGAATAAGAGTTTCCGCAAAAGATTCATCACTTTTATTCCGGAATACACATCCTGCACGAGAGTGATGATTGTTACTAATATACTGTAGCTTATACAGATTTTCACAACTTTCTATACGGTCAGCTTCGAGACGTATTTTGTCGATAAACTCAACAGGACACTGAATGGCTATTAGTTCTGCATCTGTACTTTTGAAATGATAAGCCTGATGCTGTGGAATTATAATGAGTTTTCCTTTTGTGAAATTTATCTGATGGTCTTCATAAGAAAGTTCTCCTTCACCCTTCACAATATAAACGAAGCTAAGAAAAGCCTGAGTCCGAAACTGAACAGATTCATTAGCTAGCTTTAATTCTTTTACTGTAATATTTTCTATATGCAGGTTTTTCATATCCGGACACTATATTTTCCTCCAAAAGTACAATTTTAACCGTATTAAAAGCGGGTATTTTTGCATTAAAAAAATGAATACTTATTCGAAAATATGGCAGGCACTAGGTTTTTTGGTCGCAGGAGCTTTTCTGTCGCCATTGGATTATTTTATTGTTAATATGGCTTTGCCTGCTATACAAAAGGCTTTTAATGCAAGCGACCAGCAATTGCAGTTGGTTGTTGCAATTTATGGTCTCACCTATGCTGCGTTGGTTGTGTGTGGCGGAAGGCTGGGGGATATCTACGGAAGAAAGAAAATATTTACCCTTGGATTGTACATTTTCCTGTTTTCTTCCATAGCTTGTGCTTTTTCGCCTGATATTTCCACGCTTATTACCGCCAGACTTTTTCAGGGAGTGGGAGCTTCCCTTTTGGCTCCGCAAGTATTGGCGTCTGTTCGGGTATTATTCAGCAGTACCGAGCAGCCAAAGGCAGTAAGTATTTTTAGTGCTGTATTTGGCTTGGCTTCTGTTGCAGGACAGTTATTGGGTGGACTGCTGCTCAATCTACACTGGGCGGGGCTCTCATGGGAAATGGTATTTCTGGTAAATGTCCCGGTTACCATTATTTGCATTACAGGTATTCATTTTACCATGGATAATAATAAAGATCCAAAATTATCCGGTATTGATTATAAAGGAGCGTTCCTGCTTATTCTTGCCTTGTTACTCTTTATTTGCTCACTTATTTTCGGAAGAGAATATCATTGGGCATGGTGGATTTTTTGCACGATGATAGCAGGATTGAGCCTTCTTATAGTATTTTTCAGATATGAAGTAAAACGGCATCAGCAGAATAGATCAGTTCTTATAGATCCAAGTCTGTTACTAGATAAACAATTTTCACTAAGTCTTCCGGTAATATTTTTTTACAACTTTACAGCCGGGTTATTTATTTGCTATCCATACTATTTACAACAATTTCTGCATTATTCACCAATGGATACGGGGTTAGCTATTGTTCCTTACGGATTGGCATTTTTCCTTGGTCCTTTAATTTCTCAAAGAGTAAAACTTCCTGTCAATACTTTAATTTACATAGGTTTGGGATTACTTATAGTAGGTTTTTTAACGAGTTCAATGCTCTTTTATCTGTGGCAGAAACCTTCATTGGCGACTGATATTACATTGTTTCTGGCAGGGCTTGGACATGGTGTTATTATGCCGGTTATGATGCGAACCGCTATTGCACTGGTGAATAAAGAAAGAGCAGGGCAGGCCTCTGCTTTGGTAAGTATTAGCATGCAGGTTGGTGGGGTAACTGGTGGGGCTATTATCGGAACCATATTTTTTAGTACAATAGATATCCTAAGCTTTCCAAAAGCTTTTGCACTGGCCATTTTAATGATTGCTTTATTCCAGGTTACCGGACTCTATATTAATGCTAAGCTGACAAAATATATCAAGAAATAACAACTAAATATTATAATAAGATGAATAACAAAGAAAAAATCGTTGCGGAACTAAACGGGTTCTGCGAAAATATCGAAAAATGGTTCAGAGGAAAAGAAAACCAGGAAACACTTTATAATAAAATTCTTTCAGGGTTTTCCCAAGATTTCAGGATGGTTAATGGTGATGGTAATACTGTATCATTTCATATGTTTTCCGATTGGTTGCCTACTGTATATGGGAAGTTCCCGACACGCAGTGTTGCACTGGGAAATATAGATGTTCAGTATTCCGACAGACATGGTATAGCAACCTATACCGAAATACAAATTACCGGAGATATAAATAATCAGAGAAAGGCATCTGCTGTTTTCCTTTTAGAGGAGGATAAAGCATTGTGGCTGCATCTTATTGAAGAGTGGATCTGATTCATTCCGAGATAAATTGATAAAGCCCTCTGCTGAGGGCTTTATCAATTTATCATGTTGAAGGTTTATCGCAAACTATACCAAAACACCGTGCTTAGATGTTATGCCTTCCGGCAGGTCGTCTTTATTTTCACCAATCATCTGGAGCATGTCTATTTCAATGGTTCTGCAAATAGACAGCATTGGAATATCGAACATCAATCCGGCAAAAGGGTTTTCTGAATAATCACCTACCAATTCCATTACGATATAAATCCAACCGATGATGACACAGAATGGAACGCTAAGTAGTATTCCCCAGTTTCCTAGTTTGGCAAATTCATTCACAAGCCCTAATGGTAAAAGCATCATAAAGATGACATTGAAAATAAAGGCGGTACTGGCAAACTGTCTTGGCGAAGGGAATTTTTTAATTCTTTCTGCTTGTCCCTGATAGTCGTAAAACAGATTCAGGCATTCCTGAAGTTGCATCTGGTTGAAATCTGAAATATCCTTACTGTTTTTTAATTCATTGACTTCCTTAGCCTGTTGTGATATCAGATAAGTGGCAAAATTTTTATATTCCGACTGTAACGCAACTTCTTCTTCAGAAAGATATTTATTTAAAAAAATAGGCGTTCTTCCATAATCCGGAAATCCGGCCTTAATAATTCTGTTACGTCTTTGGTCTACATTAACACCGTGTTTCTCGATACTGATGTGTTCCCATTCTGTAGGAATAAGAAGCTGCTCCCGGAAAGTATACAACCATGCAATATGGCGATAGGCTAATTTTTTTCTCTTTTTCTCCAGTTCCAGATCGCTTTCATTTGCGGTATTAAAGGCATAAAGCATAGAGGTAAAAGAACGGCTAGAGTTGACAATACCACCCCATATTTTTCTTGCTTCCCACAATCTGTCGTAAGCCTGATTATTTTTAAAGCCTACATAGAATGCTTCGGCAGTACCAATAAGTGCTACAGGTACCCAAGGAATAACCATCCATTGCCATTTAAAAAAGTAAAAAAGTGCAGCTACCAGAGTGCACCATACTGTAAGTATAATAACATGTAGCCCCGAGAGGTTAAGAATTTGTTTATAGTTAATGTATTTGGTTGTGATCATAAAGATAAATGTGTATCGGTGCAAACAAAATAAATACCAAAATAGTAAAATTATGGTAGGTTAATAGCTATAAATTGCACATCATTCAGGTTATCAGATTATAATAGTTAACAGATTAAAATTAAAAATTATAATCATACACTACTAAATATATTTTGTTAATGTTTAGAGATGTTTTCATTCGATAATAATATTTCGATTGATGAAATAAAAAAAAATTAAAGAATTTTAGATTATAAAATAAAGGGGCTTAAACATCGCTTAGGCCTTTTCCATACTCACTTTTTGTCTTATTACATCATAAGCAGTTAATGGGCATAAAAAAAAGAAAAACGTATTTCTTGATGTATGTTAATGAAACCGCAATCAGGTTTTTCTATTTTTGTCCCCGAAAATAAACAGAATTTATAAACAATATAACAATATGAAAAAAATTAGTTTAATAGCACTAGTAGGAGTAGGATTGCTTGCAGCATCATGTAATAAAGCAAAAACTGATACATCAGTAGCTACAGAGCAGTCGGTTGCAGAAAGCAAAGGAGAAAAGTTAGCTGTAGATACAGTAGCTTCTGTAGTAAACTGGAAAGCTTTCCACAAAGGCGGATTTGCACCTCGTTGGGGAACACTTAATGTAAAATCAGGAGACCTGAGCATTGAAGGAGGACAGGTTGCTGCTGGTAACTTTATTATTGATATGACTTCTATTAAAGTTGATCCGGCTTCAGTAACAGAAGCAGACAAAAAGCCTGCAGAACTTGAAGCTCACTTGAAGAATCCTGATTTCTTTAATGTAGAGAAAAATCCTGTTTCTGATTTCAAAATTACAAGTGTAGCAGATTTGAAAGAAACTCCAAAAGATGCTGTTGCAGGAGCTAATAAAACAATAAGCGGAAATCTTACGTTGTTAGGAAAAACGATGAACGTTACTTTCCCTGCTAAAGTAGATGTTACTGCTGATGCTGCGGCTATTCAGGCTAAGTTCACTGTAAACAGAACAGACTGGGGAATTAAATTCGGTACTACTGAATCAGATCCGGCTGAATGGATGATTAGCAAAGACATCGAAATCGCAATTGATGTAAAAGCTAAAAAATAAGTTATTATATTTATTTAAAATTTTATACAACAAAAAAGGCTTAAACATTGTTTAAGCCTTTTTTGTTGTTTTATATCTGCTAGATTATGGATGTTTAATAAATGTGGATAATAAAGAAGATCCTGCAAATGACTGTTTGCAGGATCTGTGTCTTTAAAGTAAGAGATCTGTGACTAATGAAACAAAAATCTTCTTTAAAGAAGTGAAAAAATGATATATATGTACTTTTCTGACAACATGAAATATGTCTGTTCTTACTTTAGCTTTTTTCCTCTCATATGCTTGTCATTTCCTTCATCCGAAAAGCGACTTTCCCTGTCATGAGCCGGCTTCAAACCTCCAAATTGCCAGCTGAAAGTAAGCGTTGCAGCCCTGTTATAATATCTGTTTATACTTGTACTCTGGAAAGTGGGAGCAAATGCATACACGTTTTCTCTAAATGCTTTCTGAAAAGGATTGATAATAGCAAGGGTAAGGCTCGCTTTATTATCCAGAAGTTGTTTGCTTATTGCAAAACGGTAAGAATAATTAGCAGAATTTTTTCCCTGAAGTGTAATAAAACCGTTTCCGTAATCCCCCGATATGCTTAGACTTAAATTATCCGGTAGTGATACGGTATTGCTCAAACTTGTGGTGAAAAAAGTTCCGGTATTGTTCAGCCCTAAAGATTTACTACGGAACTGAAGATAAAAAACTTCGGCATTGGCATTTACAGTCCATTTTTTCACAGGACTAAAAATTGTACTGATATTAGTTCCCAAACGGTTATTCTCTCCAATATTTGAAGGTGTGGTATAAGATATTCCATCCTTATTAACTATGGTAACCGGTTCAATAGAGTTTTTGTTAAAATTGTAATATACACTGCTGGTTAATGATGCTTTTTTAGCCGTTGTAAATACATGAGAAAGCTCTATATTTCTGGTTTGTTCAGGCTCCAGATAAGGATTTCCGGTAGTAATATTCAACGGGTCACTGGCATTGCTATATGGATTGAGATCCATAATCCACGGTCGACGTATCCTCTCTGTATAATTGAATTTAAGTTCGTGATTTTCATTAAGCTTTTTTACAATCAGTAAATTTGGAATCCAGTTTGTAAAGTTCCTTTTAAAAGGAGCTCCGGACTGGAAGTTGGCATTTACAAATGTTTTTTCAAGCCGTATTCCCGGACGGATAGTCCAATCGTTATCTGTTTCGAAATTCAGTGTCATATAAGCAGAAAATACATCCTGTATATACTTTATATTTCCTAAACGTGCAGGATCTACAGGGATATGGCTGTTAATGATTTCATAAGAGCTTTTGGATGTGTTTTTATAATAACGCAAACCTGTCTCTAACAAAATTTTTCCGGAAGCACTTAGTGGCTGCGCATAATCTGCCTGTATACTCCAGTCTCTCTCGGATCCTCTGTTGGGACCACTTTCACGGAAAGCGAGTGTACCATCCATTTTATATTGCTCCGTCAGGTAGTCTGAAAAATCAGTAGAGTAGGATGTTTGTGCTACTAATTGTAGCTCTTGTCCTTCGCGGCGGAATTTTTTCTGGTAATTTAAAACCCATTCCTTATAATCGAATCTTCCGGTTTGTTTTATCTTCTGATGGTATTCATCTGTAGCAGAATTGTTGCTGTAACGGCTGTACAGATTGCCTTTTTGTGGCCAGGATCCTTTCCAGTAAGAGAAGCTGGTTTCCAAAGTCTGAAGAGAATCTATCTGATATTTAATATTAAGTCCGGCTGAGCCTCCTCTCTCCGTCTGAAGGAAGTTTTTTCTCTGGAAAAGACGCCCAATTTGCTGTTGCCCGGACAAAGATGTACGTTCTGTCTGTACAGTAGATTCTTCACGTTCTTCACTATAGCTGCCAGTAGCCGAAATATTAAATTTTCCTGTAGCTATATTTAAAGCAAGGTTACTGGATTGTTCCAGATTTCCTCCGGATAAATCAAGCGATCCACTGGTTCCTTTCAACTTTTTCTTTGTGATAATATTAATGACACCACCGGCGCCTTCGGCTTCATATTTTGCTGATGGATTTGTAATTACTTCCACTGAAACAATAGAGCTGGCCGGAATCATTTTCAGCGCTTCTTTTAGATTTTTGGCCATTATTCCTGAAGGAATACCATTAATCAGAACTTTAATATTGGAATTACCTCTCAGCTTAAGTTCTCCGTTGGCTCCTACTGTAAGCATCGGTGTTTTACGAAGGACATCTGTTGCATTTCCCGATTTGTTACTAATATCAGAATCCGCATTGTAGACTATTTTGTCTTTTCCGTTTTGGATAAGAGGTTTCTTTCTGCTTCCCGCAATTACAACTCCTTTAATGTTGCTGCTCTTTTCTTCTAAAGATATTCTTCCGAGATCAAGGTCTTCATTTTCCAGACTTGTGGTTTCATAAGTATAGTCATTATAGCCTAAATAGCTGATTTTAATGTTTATTTTCAAGTGTTTGGGAATCGAAGCTGAAAATGAACCATCTGCAGATGAGGTAATAGTATGCAATACTTTTCCGCTTTCAGATTTTAAAACAATAACAGAACCTGAAAGTGCTTTATTATCTGCACTGTTGACTACAATACCTTTTATCTTTACAACTTTCTCTGGTATTGTTTGTGAGAATAGTTTGCCGGGAGTTACTACAAAGCCTAATATCAGACAGTACCACCAAAACATCTTTATCGTTTTCATAATGCCTTGTTTTAGAACTGCAAAGCAATCACAAAGCCCATAGAAACTGAAATTTAAATGATGAATCGTCTGATAAACGTGTTGTAATGTGTTTGTCATTTAGTATTTGCATATTCCGTGAAAATGAATCTACTTTGCTGTATAATAAAAGGTTAATGGCTAAGGCAGAAAAATGGTATAAGAAGCGGTATTTCGACGAAATAATTTTCTTTGGCGCAATATTCATATTGACGATGATTCCGGATTTTATCAAGCCCGTCTCTATGATGTACCTTGTCAAGAATATGGTTTTCCTTGGATTGCTTTATGGCCAGGCTATCTTACATCGTTATTTTATATTTCCTTTTTTTATAACCGGACAATATGTGCGCTATTATCTTAGTGGTACATTGTTTATTATTCTGGGGGCAATATTACTATTAGCAGTTGACTATTACTGGATAGATCCTGAATATTATAAAACTGCAGATGTAATACTTTTTAAGGATTTTTTGTATAATGTTGTCCTGTGTTCAATTAGTATAGCTGCATTCCTCTCATTATTTCTGATACGTAATTATTCCAGGGAGCTTGAAAAGAAAAATAAGGCTCAGCTGATGCTAAGTGAGATGAACATCAAATATCTTCATGCTCAGCTTAATCCACATTTTTTCTTTAATATGCTCAATAATCTTTATGGCGTTAGCTTGGCGGAACCATCCAGAACTCCGGAACTCATCCTAAAGCTTTCTGATTTAATGCGGTATCAGCTGGAAAATGTGAATAAGGATATTGTAAATCTAAAAGAAGAGCTTTCTTTTATCCGAAATTATATTGCCATGGAAAAGGAGCGGGTAGGTAAACGCTGCCTGATAGAATATAATATTGAAGACAAAAAAATGGAAGCCCACAATTATCAGATTGCTCCTTTGGTGCTTATTACTTTGGTAGAAAATGCTTTTAAACATAGTCTGACCACCGAACGGGAATGGTTTGTTAAAGTAGAAGTTCAGCTTGAAAATGGAGTTCTTAGAATGAGTGTGCATAATTCTATGCCTGATCAAAGTCTTAAAACAAGTTCTACAGGAATTGGCTTACTCAATATTCGTAAACGTTTGGAACTTCTTTATAGTGGACATTATATGCTCGATATTATTGAAGAAGCAGAGGAATATCAGACTAATTTAGTTTTAAGTTTAAAACATTACAACCATGAGTAAAATTCTTAAATGCATTATTATAGATGATGAAGAAGGAGCTCATCTGGTACTTCGTCATTATATTAAAGATCTGAAGCAGCTTCAGCTAAAGGAATCCTTTTATAATCCGGTAGAGGCTATGGATTACATGTATGGTAATCCTGTCGATCTTGTGTTTTTAGATATTAATATGCCGGGAATGAGTGGTTTGCAGATGCTGAAAGCATTGCGTAATCCACCTCTTGTTATTCTGACAACAGCTTACAAAGAATACGCTTTGGAAAGTTATGAATACAGAGTTGTCGACTATCTGGTAAAACCATTTGACCTTGCCAGATTTATGGCGGCGATAGAAAATGTTTTTTCCAGACTTCCACAGCACGTTGAATCATCAAAAGCCCCGGAAAGCGAACTGATTTTGCAAGAGCCTTTTATTATCCTGAAAGTTGATGGTCATGTAATTAAAGTCAGTTATAATGAGATTACACATATCCAAAGTTGGGGCAATTATGTGAAAGTTTTTACTACGAATGGTCATTACCTAAGCCTTACAACAACCACAGAAACTGAACAGAAGCTGGATGAAAAACTATTTATGAGAATTCATAAATCATATATTATAGCGCTGAAACGCATCAATAAAATTTCAGGTGGTCAGGTAGAACTAGATACAGGAATTGTTTTGCCTATAGGTAATACTTACAGAAGAGAACTGCTGGAGTATTTTCAATGAGATTGTTCAAATATTGTTTATTTAATCTGATTATTTATTTTAGATAAAAGCCCATGATGAAGTTTTTCATCATGGGTTTATTATTTCCACAGGAAAAAAGGGAAATTTAAAATTATCACAAATAGTATATATATGTACTTTTATTTAATTTAATTAGTATATTTGTATACTAATTATTCCTTATGAATTATCAATTAATAAAAGATCTTCTTGATTTAGTCGAAAAATTTGAGATGTCTAATGAAACTAAACTATTATATTCTAATAATATAAGAGGGTTTAAGGAATGGATGATAGAAGAGATAGTGGAACATAAATGTACAGAAGAACTTTCTTGGGAAGGAAAAGAGCATGGAAGAAGTGCTGATAGTGTAATAAGTACACTATTAGTTCATATGAGTAGATATGCTAAATCTTATTCGAAATCTATTATAAGTTCTTCAGAAATTTCCACGCAGGATGATTTTATATATCTCATAACTCTAAAAGTATTTGGTCCTATTTCAAAAATAGATTTGATAAAGAAAAATGTACATGACAAATCAGTAGGAATCCAGATTATTAATCGATTAATTAGTCAGGGATGGGCAGAACAAAGACCTTCTGAAGAAGACAAAAGAAATAAAATCCTTAGGATTACGGAAAGTGGATTAAGTACTCTGGAGTATCATATGGGGGATATAAGGAAGGCCTCTAAGGTCGTAACTGGTAATCTTACATATTCGGAAAAAATAGAACTTATTCGTTTATTGAATAAGCTTAGTGACTTTCATTATTCTGTTTACTGTGAGGGATTGCCTTCAGAGCTTTTGTTGAACGAAGCTTATAGAAAAGTGCTGAATAATTAACTTTCGCTAAAAGCTCAATTGCCATTACAAGAGATATGCTTTATAAATGATAGGTTTATCATATAAGCCAACCACTCAGTCTTTAAAAATAACGAATACAATATCTATGAAAAGAAAAAAGATAGCAGTTATAGGTTCTGGCTTTTCCGGAATTTCAGCAGCAGCTTATGCAGCTAAGGCTGGGTACGAGGTACATGTTTTTGAGAAGCATTCTCAGCCGGGAGGGCGGGCAAGGCAATTTCGTACAGATCAGGGCTATATTTTTGATATGGGGCCAAGCTGGTATTGGATGCCAGATATTATTGAAAGTTTCTTTAATGATTTTAAATGTAGTTCTTCTGATTTTTATGATCTTGTTTCGCTGGATCCACAATTTGAAATTATATTTTCAAATGATAAAATTCAGGTTCCTGAAAATAAGGGGGATATCAGAAATCTATTTGAAAAACATGAAAAAGGCGCATCTGTACAGTATGACAAATTCATGGAGTCTTCCAGGTTTAAATATGAAGTGGGGATGCAGGAATTTGTTAATAAACCTTGTTATAACTGGGGTGAATTTATCTCTTTAAAAATAGCTAAGAGTGCTCTGAAACTCGATTTACTTTCTAATTTCAGAAGTTATGTTTCCAGATATTTTTCTAATCCAAAGCTTAGAACTTTAATGGAATTCCCTGTTATATTTCTAGGAGCTTCCCCCAAAAATATTCCGGCGCTATATAGCCTGATGAATTATGGCGGGTATTCTTTAGGGACAAAATACCCAATGGGAGGTTTTTACCAATTGGTATTGGCTATGCAAAAAGTAGCTGAAGAACAAGGTGTAATTTTTCACTTCAATCAAAATGTTCAAAGAATAAATATAGAAAATGCTCACGTAAGTTCAATTAGTATAAATAATGAAGATTATGTATTCGATGCAATAATCGCTTCATCAGATTACCATCATACCGAAACACTTCTAAGTCCAGAATTTAGGAATTACTCTGAAAAATACTGGCAAAATAAAACTTTTGCCCCTTCATGTCTGATTTATTATTTAGGCATAAAAGAAAAACTGCCTAATCTAAAGCATCATACGCTATTTTTTGAAAATGATTTAGATGATCATATTGACTGTATATACGGGGATAAGAAGTGGCCGGATAAACCTTTATTTTATTGTTGTTGTCCCTCAAAAACTGATCCGGATGTAGCACCCGAAAACTGTGAAAATCTGTTTTTACTAATGCCGTTAGCTCTGGGGTTGGAAGATGGAGAAAATATAAGGGAAGAGTATCTCGAAAAGATGTTATTAAGAATCGAAAAGCACACAGGTGTAAAAGATTTAGTTTCAAAAGTAGAGTACAAAAGAAGCTACTGCATAAATGATTTTATGTCCGATTACAATGCCTATGGAGGTAATGCTTATGGTTTAGCAAATACCTTGTCTCAAACTGCAGTATTAAAACCTAAAATCAAAAATAATAAGGTTAGGAATCTCTATTATACCGGACAGTTAACTGTTCCTGGTCCGGGAGTTCCACCTTCTATTATATCAGGAAAGATTGTAGCAAATCAGTTGGAAAATCTAAAATATAAAAGATATGAAAAAGTTGTTTGATGAATTATCTTATGAAGTAAGTAAGTGTACTACAAGGAAGTATAGCACAAGCTTTTCTTTAGGAATCTTGGCTTTAAAACCTTCTATACGATCTGCTATTTATGCAATTTACGGATATGTGCGCCTTGCTGATGAAATTGTTGATAGTTTTCATGATTATAATAAAGAAAAGCTCCTTTCGAGATTAAAAAAAGAAACCTATAATGCCATCGAAGAAGGAATATCATTAAATCCCATTTTACAAGCTTTTCAGCAAACGGTTCATGATTATGGAATCGACCGTGAACTGATTGATACATTTCTGCATAGTATGGAAATGGATTTACAAAAAATTGATTTTGATTCTAAGCTTTATAATGAATATATATATGGATCTGCTGAAGTTGTGGGACTCATGTGTTTACAGGTTTTTACTGAAGGTAACGAACAAAAGTTTGAAGAACTTAAGCCTTATGCAATGAAGCTGGGTTCTGCCTTCCAGAAAATCAATTTTTTAAGAGATCTGAAAGATGACTATCATGTTTTAGGAAGAACTTATTTCCCCGGCATTAATATGTCTGTTTTCGATAATTCTGTGAAATTTAAAATTGAAGATGAGATTGAAACTGAATTTAAACAAGCTTTAATCGGTATAAAAAATTACCCGGCTCTTCTATGTTTGGCGTTTATCTCGCCTACAGATATTATCTTTCATTATTTTATAAAATAAAAAAAACAAGTTCTCAGCGGATTATGCAGAACAGAATACGAATTGCAAATTCTCAGAAACTCTTATTGGCATGTGAAAGTTATATACGGTATAAAGTTGCTTACTTGTGATAAAGCAGATATTTACATATGGCTTACCGATTCTGTTGTTTTTTAATATCCAAAAAGACAACAGCGATTTAGAATTTGTACGCAGTAATTATAATAAAGCTGTTGCGGATAAAGACCTATGTGCTCTAATGATAAAAGATTTACAGCAAACCGATAATGAAACTCTACCTCTGGCTTATTTAGGTGGTTTGGAAACTATTTGGGCAAAACATGCAGTAAATCCTATCTCGAAGCTAAAGACTTTTAATAAAGGAAAGAGAAAAATTGAGCAGGCAGTACAAAAGGAACCGGAAAATATTGAAATCAGATTTATAAGACTGTCGGTACAAAAACATGCACCTTCGTTTTTAGGCTATAATAAAAATATAAAAGAGGATTTGTCTTTTATCCAAAAAAACAGACAAGAAATAAAATCAAAGATTTTATTGAATAACGTGGACAAACTTTTAAAATATTCAAAATGAGATACCATTTGTACAGAGAACAGCAGCTGAATTGTAATATAGAAGAGGTGTGGGATTTCTTTTCTTCACCCTTAAATCTCTCAAAGATAACACCACAGGATATGAAATTTACTGTGCTTTCTAATTTAAAAAATACGCCGATTTATGAAGGAATGGAAATAGATTATCTCGTTTCGCCTGTGCTTGGAATACCTTTAAAATGGAAAACAAGGATAACGCAGATAAACTACCAAAAGAGTTTTACCGATTTACAGGCAAAAGGTCCGTATAGATATTGGAATCATTATCATGAATTTATTGAAAATGATAAAGGTGTCCTGATGAAAGATAGTGTTAATTATGAGTTGCCGTTTGGTCTTCTGGGAAAATTGGCTCACTCACTATTTGTTCACAAAAGACTTAAAAGCATTTTTGAATTTAGGTTCCATTTTTTAGAAGGATATTTTAACCGCAAAAGTTAAGACAATGAATTTTCTAATCGTTTTACTCGTATTTATTTTAATGGAGGGAGCTACATGGCTTATCCATAAGTATGTGATGCATGGGTTTTTATGGGTACTGCATCGAGATCACCATGATCATAGTAATGAAGGTCCTTTGGAAAGAAATGATTTGTTCTTTGTTATTTTTGCTATCCCTGCTATTATACTACTTTATGAAGGAGTAAACCAAAATCTTAACTATTTGTTTTATACAGGACTGGGTATTACAATTTATGGAATAGCTTACTTTTTGGTCCATGATATATTTATACATCAGCGAAGTAAAATATTTTCCAATACCAGCAATCCTTATCTGTTAGCTATTCGCAGGGCTCATAAGCAGCACCATAAACATTTAGGAAGAAATCAAGGGGAATGTTTTGGTTTTTTATGGGTTCCGGTAAAATATTTTAAAATGTACTTTAATAAAAAATAATGCAAGCCTACACATATTTACTTATTAATTTTTTTACCATTATTATTTGTTTTATTGCCTCCTTTGACCGGAGAATAAGATTCAACAGATTCTTTGGTATATTCTTATTGTCATCAACTATTGTTGCAATTCCGTTTATTCTTTGGGATGTATGGTTTACAAAAATGGGAGTATGGTGGTTCGATACTAAATATACTTTGGGAATTATAATAGCCGGGCTGCCATTAGAGGAATGGCTTTTTTTCTTTTGTATTCCATTTTCCTGCGTTTTACCTATTTCTGTTTAGATAAATTTTTCAATTTAAGTTGGGCAGGTGCCTTAAATAGTATTATAGTGTTTATCTCTTTTATTTTACTTACTCTCAATGCGCTATTATATTATGAAAGAACCTATACATTGGTAACATCACTCATTACGCTGTTGACAATCTTTTATCTTCATTTTATTGCCAGAAGCGAGTGGATAGGGCAGGCAACTTTTACCTATCTCGTGTTAATGCCGGGCTTTTTTGTAGTTAACGGAATATTAACAGGATCTGTAATCGAATCTCCAGTAGTCAACTACAACCCGAATGAGTTTTTAGGCATCCGAATATTTACTATTCCTGTTGAAGATGCAGTCTATGGTTATAGCCAGTTTTTACTAAATATTTATTTTTTTAAGATAGTTAAAAGCAGATTAAGGGTGGGAAAATAACTTTTTTATTTGCCTTTTTTTGCCATTCATCTTAATTGCTGTATCAAGAAATGGTGGATATTATTTACTAAATATTGAGAATAATCAATTAGTAAAATCTTATTTTAATACATATATCGTTGTAATGTATTTATTTTTAATACAATAAGATAATATTTGTAAATTTGCAGTCGTTTTTTTAATTATAAAAACCGCTGATTTTTAACTAGTTATATATTATTTATTATTTGAAAATAGCTTTTATTAAATTAAGATACTTAATGTAATGGGCAATTTTGTTCATTATCATTAAAGAAAACAAAGAAAGATTAAAATGTATATAAATGAATGATTTAAAAAAACAGGAGTATGTAACTCCAAGAGTAAGCTCGTTTCTTATGGAAATGGAGCAGGGAATAGCTGCAGGATCTGCCAGAGTATTACCCCCCAAATTCTGGTGGACAGGTTCAGGAAGAATGGACAACAGATCCGGATGATAACCGAACAATTGAATGGTAAGTAAATTTTTTTGATTATGATGTAAATCTATTAATTCGCAAACAAATGAGAAATTTCAAACGAACTATCACAATTGTAGGGCTATCATATTTATTTTTGGTTACTTCATGCAGAAGTACTGATAATATATCGGATAATCCCGGAGATAATTTAATTACCAACGGTTCAGCTGCTCTAAAATTCAATCTTTCCGAAGATGATTATACAACCGAGACCATTGACCCAACAGCTTCTCTTCGACATAAAGTGTCTCTTTCAACAATAAAGGTACAGGAGATAAAATTTATGAGTGATGATCAACCTTTTATTGCTACGCTTACTCCCGTTTCCTCTATATCTAAACAAGCTGGTATAAAAAATACTTTGGCTGATGTTGTAAATAATCCATTAAAAGGCCCTAATGTAAAATATAGAGTTATTGCCTATAGAAGAACTGATGGAACCAAAGCTGCTACCAAAGTATATACAATAGATGCTGCGGGGAACTCAACTCCCGACGATGGTATTGCAATGACACTGGATGGTGATACAGAAACAGTTAATAAATATGATTTTGTAGTATTATCCTATAATTCTTCAACGGCACCTGCGGATATTACTGGTAGCTTTTCAACAGCTACTCTAACTCCTGTTTCCGGAAATAATGATTTGATGTATTTCAGAGCTAATAATATAAGAGTTACAAAAGGAGATAATCTTCTAAGCGTTGTTTTAAAGCATAAATTTAGTCAGATTACAACCATTGTTGATGCCTCGGATGTTGCGGCTGGAAATGGAATTAAAGTAATTGATACACCGATTGTGACTAATCAGCGTGCCACAGGAAATAGTATAAAGCTATCCGATGGGGTTGTTACTTACGGAGCAACCGGGAGTTCTAAAGCAGTAGATTTTAGTGGAAACTCTACTACAAATCCTGTATGGACAAGTAAGCCTCTATTGATTGCTAATCCAGGGATTGCAGCAAGCGATATGGCTACTTTAACGTTTAACTCTATGACAGTTGGTACAAAGGTGAAAACAAATATATCAGTTCCCAACCTTGTCATTAGTCCGGAAGTTAGATATAACCTTAATCTAAAATTTGCTTGTACAGCTATTTCTACGCCGTCATATGATTTCAATATGTATGAACCTGCTACATCTACTAAAGATAGAATTTCACAAGGTTTTACATTTCCGGCAGCAAATGCAGGTTTTACTTTTGAGGTTTACGAATTGGATAATTCCTTTAATCTTAAAATTAATGGTGTAGATTTGGCGAATCAGGAGATTCAGTTTGAATCGGGAATTAGTGGTTTACCTCAGAATATTCGTTTTAAATCGGATAAAACTTTATGGGGGTCATCCGGAAATTCACAGGTATATAATATAAATGGGTCTACAACAAATCCTAAGACAGCAGTTGTCAGAATAAAAATAGGACCAGATGGATCTGTATCGATGATGGGAAGAAGAAACTTGTCCAGCCCGTTGGAGCTTTTAGAGTTATTCGGTGGCGCACAGTTCAACAGGATTACCTGGAAATCTGATACAACTAATGATGTTGTTGCAACAATGAAGGTAACCAGATTAACACAGTTACTTGGTTATGGGGAAGGACGGAAGGTTGTTCCGTGTCCATAGTTGCTTATAAATAGTTAATGATAGATAAAAAACGAATATCAGTTAGTAATTACATCTGATATTCGTTTTTTTATTTTTACAGTTACGAATCTTAGATTAAATCACTTAGATTATCGGCGATTCTAATATGTGGATAGACAAGAAGTTCTTCTCCTGTAGTGATGCCGTTTAGGGCTCCGTAAAAATCGACACCAATTGCCTGTGCCGTTTTTGCATCGATGATGCTGTCGCCTATATATAAACAATTTTCCAAATCTGATTGCAGGCTATTGATTGCTAAAACCAATCCGGCAGGATCCGGTTTATGTGCTGTTACATCTTCAGCACCTATAACAATATCAAAGAAACCTTTTGGGAATTCTTTATCTACAAATTCCATGATACGATAACGATACTTCGTAGATACAATACCTATTTTAGCGCCACGCTCCTTTAATGTATTCAAAACAGAAGCGGTTTCCGGAAAAAGTATAGTGTTGGTTGTCATCCAGCCATCGGCCTTTTTTACATATTCTTTTGCGTATGAAGTAAGTATTTCTTTATCTGTAATAGCTGTCAGTATACTAAAAGATTCCTCCAGCGTCTTTCCGATAGTGAGTTTTATTTGATGATCAGTTATATCATGATATCCATGGTTTTCCAAAACATAGCGGAAGCACATAATAATCCCTTTGGAAGAATCAGCGAGGGTATAATCGAAATCAAAAATATAAGTATTGTATTTGCTCATAGCAGAGAATCTTTTTAATTAAGTGGTTTAGCTAATAAAGCTGTAGCAGCCATAGCAAAGATAGTGACTTGATATAAGAAAAGGGCTGACAAATGCTTAATATGAAGCGACAAAAGTAATTCCTGGATTTATTACAAAATGTGTACTTTAAATTGTCATTTTTTGTAATTTAGTTTTAGTGAATTAAAGCTAAATAATATCAGAAGTTCCCATTATAATAAGGTTAATAAATGATTGAAATAATAAGATATTCTCATCAGGCAGGGCATCCTGAGCCAAGACGGGTTGTGAAGTATACTTTGTTTTGGTGTAAAGAAGGGAGTGCAGAAATTCTTATTGATGAAAATATTTTTATACTGAAAGCTTCACAATTGGTTACTATAACTTCCGGACAGTTTCATCAGTTGATTTCTATAGAAGGTGAACTTATGGCTCTTGAATTCACTCTGGATTTTTTCTCTAAAAGCGACAGCGATATTGAGCTGATTTTCCATAACGGACTTTTCTGTCATTTCGGAATGAATGAAGTCATCAGTATTCATCATCCTGTATTTTTCACTGAAGCACTTTGTCTGATTGAAAAAGAATTAGCTGAGAAACCTTATCAGTATCTTATTTCCACTCATTCCATGGTCGAACTTTTGTTGGTGGAAATCAACCGGAGCAAAATTGCCAATGGAGATGAAATCTGGAAACCTGATGCTTTGTTTTTGAATTTTCTGGAAAGTGTACGGAATCATTTTTCTGAAAACTATCCTGTTTCCCGATTTGCAGATCTTCTGGGTACTACCGAAGCTAAATTGAATGAAGTTTCAAAGCTTCATACCAATAAAACGGCTCAAAATGTAATTTACAGTCTCATTATTTCTGAAGCAAAAAGATTATTACTGTATGAAAAGCTGAGTGTAAAGGAAATTGCTTATCAGCTTGGATTCAACGATCCTTTTTATTTTTCCAATTTCTTTAAGAAGCATACTTCCCTTTCTCCAAAAGACTATCAAAAGGCAATCCGGAATTAACCTATGAAATAGATATAACTAAATCTTATACCTACTTCTTTCAGTTGTTTATAAAGGTTGTGTGGCTATATTCTTATCACGAAAGCCCGCATCATTTTTCAAATATTATATGCTTTTCTCAGAATTGTCTATTCTTTAGGGGTAGTCTTTCCCTGAACTTTGTACCTGTCATTAAGAACTAAAAATTACTCTTATGAAAGTGAGACAAGACATTGCAGTTTTTCTGTTGAGAATAGCACTGGCATCTGGATTTTTATCCGCTGTATCAAGCAGATTGAATCTTTGGGGAGTACAATCTTCGGGCTGGAATAAATTTGTGCAGTATACGGCTGAAGTAAATTCTTTTTTACCTCATTCATGGATTCCATTCCTTGCGGTACTATCTACTCTTGCGGAATCTTCCATTGGGGTTTTACTTCTTATAGGCTATCGGGTACGCAAAACTGCTTTATGTGCTGCTGTTCTCACTGTTTTATTTGGCATTGCAATGGTTATTTCCTTTGGTTGTAAAGAGCCTTTGGATTATTCTGTTTTTGCATTCAGTGCCGGGGCATTTTTGCTGAGTACCTTCTCCCATTATCTATGGTCCTTGGATCAGCTTTTACATCAATAACAATTTAACATTCAATATCATGAGCACAAACATCAATGACTACATTGTAAAGACAGAACAAAAAGACTGGCAACCTTTAATTGAAAAAGGAATTCATTATGAAGGTATTTCTGTGAAATCTCTAAAATTTGATCCTGAGAAAAATCGCTCTACAACAATCCTTTTAAAGTTTGAGCCGGGGGCAAGTTATCCCTATCACAATCATCCTGCAGGTGAAGAGCTCTTTATAATGGAGGGAAAAGCTACTATTGCTGGAGCTGAGCTAGAGAAAGGTGATTATTTGTATACGCCGCCTAATTTCAAACATTCTGTAAAATCAGAGAATGGATGTATGATTATGTTTATAGTTCCGGAAGAAGTGGAGATTCTTTAATCCGATTATTTAAAATAAAAGCCCGTGATCAAATTATTATCACGGGCTTTATTGTTGCCGATTTTATTCTTAGAACAATCTGTTGTGCAGTGATCTTAGCGCCTCAATTTTATAACTTGATGGAACTAATAATGAAATATTATTTTCACTTCCACCATAAGAAATCATTCGTACCGGAATATGCTTTACAGCTTCAGAAACTATAGTTGCCAGGCCATGATTGTTTTTTTTGAAATCACCAACAATACAAATGATAGATTGGACATAATCAATGTCTACAGTTCCGAAAGATTCTAATTTTTTTATTATATCTGAAAGAAACTCGGTTTGGTCAATCGTCAGAGAAACTGCTACCTCAGAGGTAGTAATCATATCAATTGGAGTTTTATGGGTTTCAAAAACTTCGAAAATTTTCCTCAAAAATCCATAAGCCATCAACATTCTGGAAGATTGAATGCGAATTGCAGTAATATTATCTTTGGCAGCAATAGCTACAATTTGATTTAGATTTTTTGTCTCTCCCGAAATCAAAGTTCCCGACGCACTTAGATTCATAGTGTCCAATAACCGAACGGGTACATTATATTTTCTTGCCGGAAAGACACTTTGCGGATGCAAAATCTTTGCCCCGAAATAGGACAGTTCGGCAGCTTCGTCAAAATTTAGATGGGCAATAGGTTTTGTATTTGGTACATAACGAGGATCATTATTATGAAACCCGTCAATATCCGTCCAAATCTGAATTTCTTCCACCTGTAGTGCAGCTCCTAATAAGGAAGCTGTATAGTCTGAGCCTCCTCTTCTCAAATTATCAATTTCACCTTGTGCGTTTCGGCAAATATATCCCTGGGTTATAAATAATTTTTCATCAGAGAATTTTGCCATTTCAGTAGAGGCATGTTCTCTTATGTATTCTACATCAGGTTCACCTTCTTTATCAATAAGCATAAAGTCTAATGCTGATAATAATACTGAAGAAATACCTTTTTCTTTTAGATGAAGATGAAATAAAGTTGTGGAAATAATCTCACCCTGAGCTAAGATAATACGTTCTTCTTTAGTAGTGAAATTTGCACTGTCAAACTTATACAGTAACTGAAATATATTGTCGATAAAAGCTAATGCTTCTAAAGTCCCAGATTCTGTTCTGAATAGTTCTTTTACAAACTGTTTATATTTATCGTAAAGTATATCAATGTGCTTTTGAACGGCTTTGTCTTCTTTTTTGGCATATAGCTCGGATAATGTAACGAGATCGTTTGTGGTTCCGGAAACAGCAGACAATACAACCAGATGTTTATCTGCAGCCTGAGATGTGATAATAGGTAATAATTGTTCAATTCTTTCCGGGCTTCCTACTGATGTCCCTCCAAATTTCAATACTTTCATAAATATATTTAAATTGTTAATGATTAGATTATAAGCAAAAAAAAGAGCTTGTCGTGATGACAAGCTCCTTATATATTTCGATTCTAACCAAAGGAAAATGACTCACGAAGTTCTACGCAAGTTCTGTTTCTTTCCCTTTTTTAAGTTAGACAATATCATTTCTTATTTTTTTCTGTGGGCAAATATAAGTTTTTTTTTGATTTGTGTATTATGTATCTTATAAAAATTAACAATCTGATTTTTATAATAGCCATATGTGATGGATATAAATTTATTACACAAATTCTGATATCTGTAAAAAGATAAAAAATATCATCATTTGATCCTTATATTAAAGAGTGGGGATCTTTATATTTAGACCTCTCGAAGTTGCCTCATGATCCTAAAATGAAAATAATATACAGAGGATTCTTATGAAATTATAAATATTATTAGAATTATGTTTGGAATAGTATGGGGTTAACAGTTAAATATTACGAAATCCTGATTAAATTAGCATAAAACTATACCATGCTCGTTAAATTAAAGACTAAAATCTTATCCTTACATGCAATTTTTAGATTAAGCTTATTGGTTTTTACCTGTTCATTTCCTTTGGTGAAAGCCCAGATTCTGCTCTATAAAGATCCGAAACAACCTGTTGAGGTAAGGGTTCAGGATTTATTGAAAAGAATGACCCCTGAAGAAAAATTCTGGCAATGTTTTATGATTCCCGGAGATTTGGATAATGTTCCTAAAAATCAATACCACCACGGTATTTTTGGCTTACAGGTGAGTGCCGGGAGTCAGGGTGGAGCTGCCGCCGGACAAATGCTAAAGTACAATGCCAATGAAGATGCAGAAAAACTGGCTAGAAAAATAAATGCAATCCAAAAGTATTTTATTCAGGAATCCAGACTGGGTATTCCAATAATTCCTTTTGATGAGGCATTGCATGGATTAATGCGGGAGGGAGCAACTGCATTTTCACAGTCTATTGGATTATCGGCTACTTTTAATCCTGATTTGATGAAGGAAGTTTCATCTGCCATTGCCAGAGAATCTAAACTTAGAGGGATTCGCCAGATTCTGACTCCAGTAGTCAACTTAGCCAGTGATGTCAGATGGGGAAGAACCGAAGAAACCTATGGAGAAGATCCGTTTTTAACCTCTGTTATGGGAGTTAGTTTTGTTAGCTCATTTGAAGATGCAGGAATTATTACCACTCCAAAACATTTTTTAGCTAATGTTGGTGAAGGCGGTAGAGATTCTTATCCGATACATTGGAGTAAAAGATATTTAGAAGAAACGCATTTAATTCCTTTTTATAAAGCATTTACTGAAGGGAAAAGCAGATCTGTAATGACTTCCTATAACTTATTAGACGGAAGACCTTCTACCTCCAACCATTGGTTATTGACAGACAAATTGAAAAAGGACTGGGATTTCAAAGGTTTTGTAATTAGTGATGCGAGTGCAGTTGGTGGTGCAAATGTCTTGCATTTTACTGCAAAAGACTACAGTGATGCATCTGCACAGGCCATTAACGCTGGATTAGATGTGATTTTCCAAACTGAGTATAACCACTATAAATTATTTATTCCTCCATTTTTAGATGGACGAATTTCCAAAGAGAGAATTGATGATGCTGTAGCAAGAGTTTTAAGAGCAAAATTTGAATTAGGACTTTTCGAAAAACCCTATACTTCCGAAAAAGAGATTCTCGAACTCCGGAAAATTAATCATAAACCACTAGCAGAAAAAGCTGCTGTAGAATCATTTGTTTTACTTCAGAATAGAAATAATATACTTCCTATTGCTGATCATTATAAAAAGATTCTGATTGTAGGTACAGATGCTGCAGATGCCAGATTAGGGGGTTATTCCGGTCCTGGTAATAAAAAGGTTAGTATTTTGGATGGTATTAAGGATTTTGTTAAAGGTAAAGATGTAGAAATATCTTACGCAAAAGGGATTGACTGGAATCTGAAAACATTCAACAGAGTTTCTTCTGAATATTTATCTTTTAATGGAGAGAAAGGATTAAGGGGTCTGTATTTTCCGAATAGTAATTTAACCGGAAAACCAGTTATTGAAAACCAGAATAAAGAATTGGGCTTTAAATGGACATTATATTCTCCTAATCCTGAAAAATTGCAACCGGATAACTACAGTGTAAAATGGGAAGGGAAATTAGAGGCCCCAACTTCCGGAAAATATAAATTAGGCTTAAGAGGAAATGATGGATTCAGGCTTTATGTAAATGGAAAATTAGTTGTTGACCAATGGGAGAAGCTAAGCTATTCAACCAAAGCGACAGATATAGACTTTGTGAAAGGACAAAAATATGATATTGCTGTAGAATTTCGTGAAAATAGAGGTGAGGCCAATATTGAACTGATCTGGAATTATGGACTCAATAATTATGAGAAGGACTTTAATGAGGCTTTGGAGCTGGCAAAGAATTCTGATTATATTGTCGTAACTGCCGGAATTCATGAGGGAGAATTTCAGGACAGATCATCACTAAGCCTTCCGGGGAATCAGGAAGCATTTATTCATGAAGTAGCAAAGCTAAATAAACCAGTAAGTGTTATATTAATAGGAGGCTCTGCCATAAAAACAACAAATTGGAAAGATAAAGTCGGCGCTATTATGGATATCTGGTATCCGGGAGAAGAAGGCGGAAACGCCGTAGCCAAAGTTTTGTTTGGAAAAGAGAATCCATCCGGAAAATTGCCCATTACATTTCCAATTGAAGAAGGTCAGCTACCGTTAAGTTATAATCATCACCCCACAGGTAGAGGTAATGATTACCATGATTTAAGTGGTGAACCTTTGTATCCATTTGGCTATGGACTCAGCTATACTTCTTTTGAAATGTCAGACTTGCGTTTGGATAAGAGTAAATATTCTAAAAATGATATTCTAAAAGCTGAACTGAATATCAAAAATACAGGATCTAAAGCCGGAAGTGAAGTTGTACAGTTGTATATCAAAGATTTGTTAGCCTCGGTATCAAGACCAATTATTGAGCTAAAAGGCTTTCAAAAGGTATATCTGAAACCAAAAGAATCAAAAAAGATTATAATAGAAGTTCCGGTAAAAGAACTTAAGTTCTTAGATGAAAAGCTGAACTGGATAGTAGAAAAAGGAACCTACAGAATTATGGTTGGAAACTCATCAAAGAATTTACTGTTAAAGCAAAATATTGAAATAGAGTAGTGGTTCCGGAATAATCTCAAAAATTAGAGAATGGTACCCACCTAAATCACTTTGTAGAAAAATAGTGTAGGATTAGCCAGATGAAAATTAAAAACCTTCCGAAGCCGGAAGGTTTTATGTTTCTAATCATTATGCACATATAATATCACCATAGCCGCCACCGCCACCATTGCCATTCTTATAATAACATGTCTTTGTGCCCGGAGGACAGCTATCTTCACAGCCTCCCCCAGCAGGCGGACGACCCCCACTAATTGATTTTAGACCTTCTCTGTTGATTTTCTTTAAGTTTTTCATTGTTTAATATTTAATTGGTTAGTCAGCAAATGTAATTTTATTTCATTAAATTGAGATATAATATTAACGATAGATGACATTTAATACGGAAGCTCACAAGAAGATCCCGAAAGAAATAGCAAAATTTTAAAACTCCTTAATTATTAAATGATTAACTTGTAGACAAATATTAAATATGTCTAAGAGAAAAAGTAAAACAGGTGATATTCCAGACAATTTAGGTAACAACAGTAAGAAAACAGACTTAGAAAGAGCTAAAATAGTCTTGGAAAAAGCAAAAGCTTTAAAGGCTCCTATAAAACATCTTACATCATCAGACAGTGCATTTGGGAGATCTTTAGAAGAGAAAAAGAAAGATAATGATTGAGTTTCCTACTGGTTCATTAATGAATTTGATTATAGCAATCTGACTAAAATGAATGAAAATATTTAAGAACATAGCTTAGATGAAAAATTAAATATTAGTCCGCTAAAAATTTATTAAATACTTGTCAACCTTAGTTCTGAGACGCACAACCTAATAAAAAAACAGGTAGCCCATATATGATTCAACATTAAGAGCTACCTGGAAAAATTGTTAGTTAACTAAATCAAGTTTTGATATGAAAGAATTTTTGAAGAAGATTCTATTTGCTCAATCATTAACAATTTTTTAATATAGATAGTTTAGTATTAGTAAAACTATTATTTACCGCCGATTGTTTCGGGTAGAAGATTACTATGTAGTTTTATTCTATTACCTTTAGAGATAACGTGACTGATTTTTGAGTCAAAAGATTCTGTATTTAGAATGTTATCTGTGAAATGTTTTCTGCCACTAAATACATTAATATTAAGAGATATATCTTTATCCGTAAGTTTATCATAGAGTTTCTTTGGAATAATTAGACTATCAAAGCTGAAGTTAATGACTTTGGATATATTTTTTTCTTCGATTTCAAAAGTTCCTAGTCGTAATCCGTCGGGACCGACTTCTTTTCTAATTTCTTCAGGTAAGGTATCCTCATCATCAACATTCCCGTAGAATAATAATGAAGCAATAACAGTTTCTTTATTTTCCTGAAGTTTTTGAATCGCATCATTTGAAAGATAAAGTACTACTTTCAGATTAGGGATTAGTACTTCATTATTTTTTATTTCAACATTGCTTTTTATGCCAGGAGCTGTATCAACATCAGATACCTCATTTTTTATGTCCTGTTCTATGATCTTTTCTTTGCATTGTGTGAAGGCAAGGAAAACAACTATAAGTAGTAATAGATAGTGTTTCATATTAGATATTTATATTTTGTGCTTTTATGATAAAAGTGGGTAGCTAATTTGGGACTCACTACCCACTGAAACTGAGATAATTTTACTAATCATTAAACAGTTTCATATAAACCAAATTGTAACAATAAAAATTGCATATTTAAATTTTTAACTCAAAGAAAAAATGTTTTGTATCTGTTTTTTCTAAAATGTTTTCTTCATTGAAGCTCAATAGCAGAACAGTTTTTTTACCCCACCAAGTCTTATTGATTTCATAAATCCATAAGTGATCCGGGTAATAATTAAAGCCTTCACCTAGAGTTTCAACAACTTGTTTAATAGAAAATCTTACCATCTTTTGTATATTTCACTTAAATATGTTAAAAATTATGATATGCATGAATTCGTAATCATATTATTAGTTACTGTAGCACTTGTAAATACTTATTGTATTTTAAGTCGATGGCTTGCAAAGCCATTTGGCTATCCAATGGAAGGAGTTTATTATGTTACATTAGCAACTGTTTTATCTTTTGTTTCTTATGAAATAATAACAATAGTCCAATACTTAGAAACAGAATTTATTTTTTTGGTTAAAATAATAATATCCATTATTATATGGATAATTATTTATTTGGTGTCACGTAGAGCATGGAAAATACGCATAAATAGAATTCATGATAATTCCGATTTGAAAAAGAGTAATAGAACGAAAACATTCAATGACTTATAATTTTATTCTATTATAGAAGATATATAGTAGTCCTCAGCGTATTTATTTGTGATACTTGCTACTGGTTCTTGATTTCAGAGGTACTTTTTCATGATCTACTACAATTTTAGCATGAAATCTTTTTGTTCAATATGCTCATCTCTTTTATTAAAATAATATTTACATAAAAATATTTATCAGTTGATAAGCCTACAAGCTACAATTTTATTATAAGGTGCTTTTTTATGGAGAGTAAATCTAAAAATATATTATTTTACAAGATAACCGAATAATATGGCTGAGCATAGAGTTGTAAAATTATCATGGTAAGTGTGATTTATGTAAGTTTATTACACAAATGCGTAATAATATAGATTTGTAATGATCCATCTTTGTATTGAGATGTTTAACCTACATTAAGCAAGCTAATGATGGAAATCTGAAAGAATAATAATTATAAAAAGGCGATAATAAAAATCACAGCTATTATTTAAATAAATTCATTACCATTAGTAATTAGGGCGATTAGAAAACAGTACATATGTTTTCGAAAAGTTTTAATAAGTGGGGTAGGAATTTTAGTTCCTATCCCTTTATTACCAAAACTGAGATAGTCCCATTATAGATTATGGACTAACATAGACTATCTGATATTTTATAACATTTAAGTTAAATTACAATGAGAAGTACATTAAATCATCATAGAAAGAGAGCCGGAGTAAATCAGCAGAAACGTAGTGTGATACAGGACAGCACGTCGCAGCTTGCAGCATTATTTTATATTCGAAATGCGAATACGGTTTTAAGAAAAGATCTGACAGATATATTGGGAGCACTAAAAGAATTAGAAAACCTGAATAAACAAGCAAAAGGTATACTGAGTCTTCACTGTTCTATAGACGCTGAACAACAGTGCGGGGATACCCTGTTAAATATAGTCAATAATCTTGCTTATGTAGAAGAGCAAATTTTTTATATAAAAGAAAATATTGTTGAAAAGAACAGATTGAATTCATATATTTTCTGGCAGCAAAACCAAAATTATATAGAGAAAATTACAATAGATTATAAACATATTGAAACGCTTGGTTTTCGGATACTTCCTGAAGAGGAAAAATTATACTGGCGAATCAATATATGTGATATTCAAAATGAGTTTTTCACATTAATTATAGCCCTCATCAATGTTTGTATGGGTGAACTGAAATATATTGAAGAGCAAACGCCGGCTAGAATTAGTAATACCACTGCTAATATTATGCAATTTATTCCTGTGAATTATACCCTTGAGCAGGCAAAGAAATATGAGAGAGAATACTTAAAAGCATTACTGATCTATAAAACCGAATTCAATAAAAAAAGAAATCTGTGGGACAGGCTCCTAGATATATTAGCCGGAGGAGCACATCAGTCACCTAAAGAACATGTTATGTTAGACAGGTGGATCAACGGGAATGATGAAAGGTAATATCCTATTTTATTTATTATATTGTTTTTTAAATTCATTTACTTACACTATGTAAGTAAATGAATTGTTTTTATAGCCATTATTATCTTATGATGAGTATAATCTCTGACACCATCTACATTAAATGTCTTGCTTAACCTTCTCCAAGCAAAGCCTTGCCATAAGATAACTAACGGTAGATTCGGCCCCTTGATTGAGATTGACATTGTATTCCTCAAGACCATCGTAACAACCTCCTGTAGCAGGATTGTAAATAATTTGATTCAGATGGTTTTGTCCCAGAAACCAATTCATGGCACTCTGCATCAAATGAAGATATTGTGGATTATCAGAAACCTTATAGAATGCAGACAACGCTAAAATAGTATAGGCTATGTCTATCGGTTGTTCACCGCCATTAATGGGAGTTTTTTTATTTTGTTTATGGAGCCAGCCCTTATTTGATATGACTTTGATATTTGGACCTATAATAATTTTTGATAAAAGGAAATGAAAAGATTCAAAAGCGATGTGTTTATATTTCTCATTTCCGGTAGCTTGCCATGCATATAGTAAAGCTTCCGGCAAAACACTGTTACCGTAGGTTAAATAGCGCTCAAACCATTTCCAATCACTTTCCTTGGCTTCTCTTCGGTATAATTTCACCAATTGATTGGCCAATTTTTTTATCACAGGTATATTGTGAACCATTTTTTGGTAGTATAACCCTTTTATAATAAATGCTATAGCTCTAGGAGATTTAATTCTACTGATATAGAGAATACTTTTCTGTAATATTTTCTCTGCCTGAACAGAAAGTTCTTCAGGCAAATTTTCTTTCTGAGAAATAAGGTAACCTAAAGCCCAAATCGCCCTTCCGTTAGAGTCTTCAAGATTGGTTATATAGTTCTGAGAGGTGAATTTTCTTTCTTTATCTACGTAATTAAGAAAGCTGCCATCATGCATTTGGCAGAAATCAATAAAGCTTAAATAAACAGCTATTAATTTTAGATCAGCAGGATCATTACTATATATATAGTGCTGGCACATGGTGATCATAGCCCTGGCGTTATCATCCAGTGTATATCCGGAATCCATATCGGGACGGTTCAGTATAGAGAACTGAAGCATGGCAAAATCTGTAGTTAAATGCCGAAAATGTTCAAGATTAATTGCAGGTAAAGTATAATGAAGTTTTATTTCTCCTTTTCCATAAGCCTGAAATAAATGTGCATGAAGAAGAGAAGAATTCTCCCAGGCTGTTGGGGCCATTTTCTCTAAAGCTTTAGTTCTCAGTTTTTCCTGCATGGTTTTATCTCTCAATATCTTGTGTACGGCCCATGCTAATTGTGGTGGAGATTCAAAATCTATAATGATCCCACTGCCATCTTTCAATACCTCTAGTGCATGGGGAATAGGAGTCGATACAATGGGACATCCGGAACTGATAGCATAGGAAAAGGTTCCGCTTACAGCCTGATTTCGGTCTTTAGAAGTGAAAAGATATACATCGGTTAACTGAAGATATTCTAATAATTCTCCAAGGGGCAAATAGGAATTAATAAACGCTACATGGTCTTCAATGCCAAGCTTTGTAATAAGATCTTTAAGGTGATTTCTGTATTCTTCAACATGAGTTTTAATAATCATAGGGTGTGTTTTACCTATAATGAGAAAAATAACATTAGGATGTGTCGAGATAATTTCGGGAAGTGCCTTTAATGTCGTTTCAATATTTTTTCCAGGTCCCAGAAGACCAAAGGTAGAGAGTACCTCTTTATGGGTAAGGTTGTATTTTGATTTTAATGAAATTTTATCACTATAAGCTAATAAATGAGTGCCATGTGGAATTACCTTAATTTTTTCGGGCAGAATATCGTAATCATTAATCAAAATTTGAGAAGAGATACTTGTCATTACAATAACAGAGGCCGAAAGATTAACAATCTCCCGTACTTTATCTTTTAAATTTTTATCTGGTCTTGGCAGCACAGTATGAAAAGTTACAATCACTTTTTTTTCTAAAATCTTGAGAAAAACAGATAATCCAATGCTGGTGTCAGTAAAGAAACCAAACTCATGTTGTAGTATAACAAGTTTAATCAAGGGATCTTCGTTTATTCTATTGGCTAACTCTATATAAGAATCCGGATCGTATGTTTTTAGGACATAGGAAACTTCTTCCGGATAATGATAATGTTCCTGTCTAGATTCTAAAGGAAAGACAGAGACTTGAAATGAAGTTGGGAATTGAATTCTTAGCGTGTTAACCAGGTCCTGTGAGTATGTGGCAATACCACATACTTTTGGCGGAAAAGTACTAATAAAGGCAATCTTCGGCAGATATTTGTTTTTATAATGTATTGTGTTTTTATATAAGTTTTCAGATTGCCCTGTCAGAATATTATTTTGCATAATTAAATCGTTGTTACATTCCATTTTATTCATGGATCATATTTATTTATAATGAAGAATATTGCAGGAGTTCTTTTATGAGCTCTGATAGTTTAACAGAGACAACTGCAATGCGCTGGTCTGCTGCTCCGTAGTAGATATAGAGGATATCATTTTCTAGCAGAGCTCCTGTTGGAAAGCAAACATTGTTGACTTCTCCCTTTAGTTCCCATTTTTTTTCCGGTTGAAAGAGGGGGTAGGGAAGTCTTGCAATTTCTTTCTTTGGATTTTCTAAATCTAGTAAGGCAGCACATGCTGTATATACATAGCCTTCTATGGAATCATATACACCGTGGTAAATAATAAGCCAGCCTTCAGGAGTTTCTATTGGTGGACAGCCGCTTCCGATATAGCTTATTTCATGGGCGTATATTGGAGAGAGTACAATGTGGTCTTTGAAATGAAGAAAGTAATCTTTCCAAAAATCCAGAGTCAATGCTTTTAGATTTTTAATACCTGTTACCATCTGAATACCCGGTCTTATTCTGTGGAGAAAATAGAGGTTTCCATTAATTCTTCTGGGAAAAAAAACAAGATTTTTGCTCCATAAATAAACGCTACTCGTATCAGTCTGATGACTGATCTGGAATTGATTATAACGAATATATTTATCATGAAGATTATCTTTATCTTCCGAGAGATGTTTAAAATCTTCATATGTAATCCTGGGAACAATAACACCTGCTTTTTTCCATGTTTTCAAATCTGTTGAAGTTGCCAAGGCTCCAAGTGCATTAATACCATCGTAAGCAGTATAAGTAAGGTAAAACAGATTATCAATCTTTACAAGACGTGGATCTTCCATTCCTTGTTTTTCATAATCATATTCAGGTATCAAAATAGGAACATCTTTTCGATTTTCTATATGAAGGGGATCGGACAATTGACAGTACCCAATGCTTGAAAAATTTCCTTTAGCCACAGCACGGTAAAATAAATGTATTATTTTATTATCCTTTATTACTGCAGGATTTAAAACACCCTCACTTTCAAAACTGTAATCAGTTTTCTTCAAAAGAATTCCTTCTTTTTTTATCTTTAGGCTTTTCATTCAGGTATCCAGACGTCTTCTTTCGTTTTCCTTATCAATTCTTTTGGCAATTTTGTCTTTGCGTTTTTCCTTTGTAGATTTAGAGGGAGCCGTTTTATCGTGGCTGTCAGATTTCTTTTTTCCATTTCTCTCTTTTGACATGGTCTATATATTTATTGGGGTTAGGTGTAAAGGTCAAGCTTTAAAAAACTGTTGCTTTATAAGCGTCTTATAATTTGTTATATAAATCACAGGTATTTAAAGTATAAACACTAACTTTGAAAATAGAGATTCATAAGATATTGATTCTTAATAATATAAAATAGCTGTAGGAAATGTGATGAAGTTGTATATAAAATATATGGTAAGCTTGCGCTGCAAGATGGTTGTTCATCAGGAACTCGAGAATTTAGGGATAAAAAATGCTGTAGTAGATCTTGGGACGATAGAGCTATGGGATGATATATCTCTTTTACAAAGAACAATGCTGAAAGAAAATCTTCTGAAGACAGGTCTGGAACTCTTAGATGACAAAAAAAGCATCCTGATCGAAAAGATCAAAAATGTTGTTACCCAGATGATTCATTATACAGATGAATTTCCAAAAGAAAACTTCTCGGACTACATTAGCGAAAAATTAGGTTATGATTATACTTATCTGGCCAATACATTTTCTGAAGTAAAAGGAATAACCTTACAGCATTTCATTATTATCAACAAAGTAGAAAAGATAAAAGAGCTCTTGCTTTATGATGAACTCAATCTCACAGAAATTTCTTATAAGCTCAATTATAGCAGTGTTGCCCATCTTTCAAATCAATTTAAAAAAATAACAGGTCTTTCTCCCTCATTTTACAAAAAACTTAAGCTTCGGCGTTTAAAAAATCTTGAAGATTTATAAAGGTGTGATATATGTAAGTTTATTATATTCAGGTATAATGATTGAGTGAATTAAATAGCTCACCTTTACTCTGTAATAATTCTGTTACACCTAAAAAATAGCATTATGGATAACAACCAAAATAAAAACCTTGGCAATTTTAGAATAAAAGGTAATTGGGCTGAACAGGCAAGAGGACTTAAGAAAAAATTTGCAGAGCTAAAAGATTCTGATCTTCAATTTGAAGAAGGAAAAGAAGATGAATTACTAAGAAAATTGGGGCAAAAATTAAATAAAAATCGTGAGGAAACTATTGATATCATTAATAAAGCACTTGTATTGTAGGTTGATCAATTAAAATATAAAAAATAATAGATCTGCTATAAAGAGTCTTAGTAAACAGAACAGGTGCCTACAAGGAGCCTGTTCTGTTAGTTTAATATGAACTATACCAAAGGGTGGAGTTTACTTTATGTTTTATCAAAGACATTCTGAATAGCAATAAGCATTATTAACAGACGATAAAAGAATATACATAATCAAATAATATTTTTATGATGAAAAATACAACGCTTTACCTGTTTAAAAATAGTGTAACTAAAAAAATTCCTTTATTTAAAGGTTATTATGAACTGACTTCACTTAATGATATTATGGCTTCTGAACTGTTTGATATAGAGGTGGTTACCGAATGTGTCATTGAGGTACAGGATGATTTTGAATTTGAGGATTATTTGCAAGATGAACTTATAAAATGGTGCGAGGAATCAAAGAATACAATTGATCATAACTTCATTGTCACATGTAATGATTATGATGTTATTTAGTTTAAGAAAATTTAAAGAGCTAATATCCTGCAGTTGCTTAGAAACTGGGAAAGTACTTGATGTCCTATGAAAAATAAAATATACCTTTTAGGATGGACAATCATTCTGCCTGTAATGGCATGGTTGGTTTATTTGTTTCATAATAGTTTTACCGGGCATATCTATTCTCTGATTCTTGTATTTTTTCTCATAAGTTCGGTTTTAGCAGCTGTATATCATTCTGAGATTATTGCCTACAGGGTAGGGGAACCCTACGGAACCCTTCTTTTAGCTTTTGCCATAACGATTATTGAGGCAGCACTTATTATATCTATTATGCTTAGCAGCAAGGGGCTGGAAAGCATATCTCTGGCAAGGGATACTGTTTTTGCAGCCGTTATGATTATTCTTACCGGAATTATAGGTGTGTGTATTATCGTAGGTTCATTGAAATACAGAGAACAGGTATTTACCTTACAGGGTGTAAGTACTGCTTTAATAACGCTTACCTCTATTGTGGTTTTTATCTTAATTCTGCCCAACTATACCATAAGCCATACAGGAGGAGAATATACTCCATACCAGTTAATATTTATTTCTTTAATATGTCTGGCTTTGTATATGGGTTTTACGATGATACAAACGGTAAGGCATCGCGCTTATTTTATAGCACCCATACCGAATAAAAGCTCCGATTTTATTGAAGATGATGTCCCACTGGAAAAGCCCTCCAGAAAGGTTATGTATTTTAGTATTATGCTTTTATTGTTATGTCTTGGAATCGTCGTGCTTCTGGCTAAATACCTCTCAAAAGATGTCGATACACTGGTCATAGGACTAGGGGCTCCAAAGTCGTTAGTAGGGATTATTATTGCCGGAATAGTTCTTCTTCCGGAAGGAATTGCGGCTATCAGGGCAGCATACAATAACCGAATTCAAACGAGTCTTAATTTAGCTTTAGGCTCAGCTTTGGCAAGCATAGGTCTTAGTATTCCTTTCATCGCTTTTGTCTCTGTAATAGCTGATATGAGGATGATGTTAGGTATTAGTATTAAGTCAATACTGCTTTTAGGATTATCTTTATTTATTATTACAGTTTCCCTAGCAACAGGCCGTACCAATATTATGCAGGGATTTGTACTGATTGCCATTTTTATACTTTATCTGTTCACTACACTTGAACCCTAAAAATTATAATAATTCTGCGGTTTAGTTCTTCTGATTCTCATCTGTTTTAAGTTCGTTTCCTATCTGATCTGTCTGAGACAGCGGTAGGTTATAATTTTCTTCAATATAACGAAGAATTAGGGTATCGGTTTGGTGATTGAGTTTTCTTATAAAAAGATGATTGCCCTGCTTTAGCTTATTGATATAAATCTCCGGATTCTGTTTTGTTACTTTTGACGATTTAATAAGCATTCTTTTGTCATCATTTACTGCAATATCATGAAATGTTGTATTCATTAGGACCGTTTGGAAAAAAGAGTCTCCCGGCAGAAAAGTATGAAGATAAAAATTTTTAAATTTCACGACCTTATCATTACGGCACATAAAAGCACAGGTGTCACGTGTGAATATAAACCACTTCCCGCCAATATAAGGCGTTATTCCTTTCATAAACTCTCTTTTATAAATCAGAGAAGATATTTTATAAGCTAATTCTGTAAAGTGGTTTTGGATTCTTTGAAGTGTATCGGGTCTGTAAAATTTCTGATCGTAATAGAAAATAAAGTTTTTATTGGTGTTATCGGAGAGGAACTGGCGTATAATATTTTGATTTTTTAAGGGATAATCATCTCCGCTCAGATTAATAAAAAAATCCCATTCAGAACTTACATTAAGAAGATATTCCATAGCATCGAGCTCAGCTTGTATCATGCTGAATCCTCCAGGATTGATGTTCATGCTTTGTAAAACATAAGCATTTGGAAACTGTATAAGAAACTGTTGGATCTCTTCTGTAAATTCTGATTTTGCTTTTCTGTCAATATGTATAAGGTAGAATTGGTCTCTTGTATGAATCTGATAAAAGAGTTTTTTAAAAACCTCCGGTTCATGGTGTACCATAATGAAATAGGCAATTCTTATCAAAGGTGGAGGAGTGACGGCTACAGGCTGGGATTGTGTTTGAGTAAAATAAGTATGCATTATTAGAGGATTAAAATTATCCGCTAAATGCAAACAATTTGTTTCATGCACGAAATCTATGAATAAATTTTTGATAATCAGTTGATTAAATGTAGAGTTATTCTGAAAGTTTATTGTATATTTGCATCACAATAAATAAACAGGCCTCTGCCTTTGCCTTCTGTCACAGTTTAAAATACCCCTTTTTTTCTTTTTCAGTATCTAGCTTTTCCAGCCGCCACATTTTAACTTTTAAATCTTTATGGATGAATATGAGTTTAGGTAGTAAGAGCTATATCAATAAGCAGTTATATAATACGCAGGATTATAATCTTTTATTTCCTTATTTAAGGACTGTTGTTTATGAATTTTATTCAGGATTTTATGGAAAACCTGATTCACTTAAAGCCTGAAAAAGGCAATTTCAAAACAATGAATTTTAAAAGTTTAAATTTAATAAATCCTATTATCCGTGCCATAACAGAAGCCGGATATTCAAAGCCCACTGATATCCAGAATATGGCGATACCGCATATTCTTGAGGGAAAAGATATTATTGGCTGTGCACAGACCGGGACCGGAAAAACGGCAGCATTTGCAATGCCAGTTCTCCAGTTACTTAAAAAGAAAAATCCTGAACATAAGGAAGTCCGAACGCTTATTCTAACCCCCACAAGGGAACTGGCAATACAGATTGAGGAAAACTTTAAGGTTTATAGTAAATATCTGCCATTATCACAGCTTTGTGTTTTCGGCGGTGTTGGCAAGGGAAGTCAGATTGCAGCCTTAAGAAAAAGAGTAGATGTCCTGATTGCCACACCGGGAAGGCTTTTAGATTTGTGCAGCGATGGACATGTGAATCTTTCCAAAATTGAAATTCTGGTTTTGGATGAAGCAGACAGAATGCTTGATATGGGTTTTGTGAATGATGTGAAAAAGATTCTCAGGTTAACACCCTCAAAGAAACAGACTCTGTTTTTCTCTGCAACCATGCCTGTTTCTATACGGAAATTTGCAAATACAATTGTTAAGAATCCAGTAGAAGTATCGGTAACACCTGTTTCATCAACAGCAAAAACTATAGAACAGTCTGTATATTTTGTTGACAAAAACAGAAAAACTGATTTACTTATCAATCTTTTAGATGACTCTAGTATTAACCGCCTATTGGTTTTTACGCGAACCAAACACGGAGCAGACCGATTGGTAAAACAACTGGGACATACAGGAATATTTGCAGCAGCAATTCACGGAAACAAATCTCAACAAGCAAGACAAAAAGCACTTGAAGACTTTAAAAAAAGTAAAGTGCGTGTTTTAATCGCTACTGATATCGCAGCGCGCGGAATCGACATCGATGAGCTTTCTTTCGTTATCAATTATGAACTCCCCAATATCCCGGAAACTTATGTTCACCGAATAGGCAGAACCGGAAGAGCCGGAATGGAAGGAAAAGCAGTTTCTTTTTGCGACGAGGATGAACGTTCTGATTTAAAGAATATTCAAAAGCTCATAGGCTTTACAATGCCTGTAGGAAATCAGGCTGGCTTACACTAAGAAATATTGCATTAATGAACGGAATAAAGATATTCCCTCATTAATCATCATTTATACAATAACAATTTTTTAATAACAATTACAATGCAACAAGGCACCGTAAAATTTTTCAATGAAGCAAAAGGCTTCGGATTTATTACTCCTAATAATGGAGGAGAAGACATTTTTGTACATTCTACAGGTTTAACATCAAACAATATTCGTGAAAACGATGCTGTTGTTTATGAAGTAGAACGTGGGAAAAAAGGTTTAAATGCTGTCAATGTAAAATTGGCATAACCTAAGACGTATATTATTTTCTATTTTCGATATACCATAGGCCTCTCGTACAGTACGAGGGGTTTTTATCGGTTTTACAAACAAGGTGTTTAAATATACTCCTGGCCTCCTATCTTTATATAATATAAATTAAATAAATTAAAACGATATCATGATTACAATCAACAATTTTGAAGAATATAAATCGCTGGAAGGTGTCATGGTAGGCAATTCTTCCTGGCACATCATAGACCAGCAACAAATCAACCAGTTTGCAGATGCAACACTCGATCATCAGTGGATTCATGTTGATCCAAAGAAGGCAGAGCGTGAAGGTCCTTATAAGTCAACAATTGCACACGGCTATTTAACCTTATCCCTTATTCCTTACCTGTGGAAACAGATCGCAGAAGTAAAGAATGTCAATATGGAGATTAATTACGGGATAGAAAACCTAAGATTTGGGCTTCCGGTAAAAGTTAACTCTGAAGTTTCTTTGCAGGCAACTATAAAATCAGTTAATAATCTTAGAGGAACGGTGAAAGTCACTATCGAAGCTAAGCTTCTCATTAAAGAGGAGTCCAAACCAGCTTATACAGGAGATGTGGTTTTTCTCTACCATTTTAAGTAAAAATAGGTAGCACTTAAGATATAGTAAATAAAGTTACGATGAGGTTAGTCATTATGACTTCATCTTTTGTCTCGGTAGCCCTATTTCATGCTCTCTTGGATAAGGTTTACGGGAAGTCATACTGATATCTTCCTGTATATTTTTATATACCTCAAATGATTTCTGTGGGTCCATAGCATATCTGGGGTCAGGGATTAAGGGCATTTTTGCCATTTTAGATATGGTGATTGTCGGAAAATGATAATCTATTTCAACGGTGCCTAAAAGAAGATAAATTCCCCCTTCTTTAAACGGAAATCTTAAAAGACTATCGGGAAAATGAGCGGTATCAAAATATTGTCCCTCGGCATCAATCCATGTCCCGAAATACATACTGCCGTTTTCTATCGGTACATGCTTTCTGGATATAAGATAGGCCAGCATTTTTACAGTCTTTTTATGGTATTTAAAAAGATCTTTCACTAAAACATGGCCTCTGTATTTGGTTTGAAGCAAATCAAATATTGAACATGAAACTGTAAATCCTAATATTTCTATTTCATCAAAAGCATCCTCATAGGGATTTCTCTGAATCAGAGGTAACTCATAATCTTTTTGAGGCTCCTGAAATAATGTTAATGCCTTGGTTTTATACTGACTTTTAGAGAATAAAAATCTTGCTTCTATCAGTAGTTCATGTTTTTGTTTACCGGTATATCTGAAAGCACCGATAAAAATAAGAGTCTGTAATGTTTCAATACCTATCGGTATTCTTTTGACAAAGTCTTCCAATGAGGTATAATCACCGTTATTTTTTCTTTCCTGTGGAATAAATTCTTTGACAGAAGCTTCCAGTTTTTCAATATGCATTAAGCCTAAATAGACATCATTTCCATAGAGTGTTGTATGAAATTCACTTCGATTTACACAGGGATTATGAATATGAGCGCCAGACATTTTAGCTTCATGAACATAGACTTCTGTGCGGTAAAACCCACCACCGTTATTAATCGCTGAGACCATAAACTCAACAGGGTAGTAGACTTTAAGATAAAGGCTCTGGTAACTCTCCACAGCATAGGAAGCGGAGTGTGCCTTACAAAAGGAATAGCCGGCAAAAGATTCAATCTGTCTGTAAACTTCTTGAGAAAGCTGATCGGAGTGCCTTAGCCTTTTACAGGACTGAAAGAAATGTTCTTTTACTTTTTGAAGTGCTGAAAGGGATCTTCCTTTTCCGCTCATGGCCCTGCGGAGTACATCTCCGTCAGAGGCAGAGAGACCGCCAAAGTGAAGGGCAATTTTTATTACATCTTCCTGGTATACCATAATACCATAGGTTTCTCCGAGTTCTTTTTCAAAGACCTGATGAAAATACTCAAACTTATCCGGATTGTTATGCCTGAAGATATACTCGCGCATCATACCGCTTTTTGCTACCCCCGGCCGGATAATGGATGAGGCAGCTACCAGAACTTTATAATTATCACATTTAAGCCTTCTTAAGAGTCCTCTCATGGCAGGTGATTCAATATAGAAGCAGCCTATTGTTTTTCCGATACTTAAAAATTCATTGCATTTGGCTTCATTTTTAGAGAGCGCTGTATTTTCTATGTCAACTGTTATTCCCCTTTTTTCTTCAATCAGTTTAACGGTATCTTTTATGGTGCCTAGTCCCCTTTGAGAGAGTATGTCAAACTTTTCCAGACCAATCTCTTCTGCGGTATGCATGTCGAACTGTACGATTGGAAAACCTTTAGGAGGCATTTCCAGAGCCGAATAATCTGTTATAGGCTCTTCAGAGATCAGAATCCCGCAGGCATGCATACTCCTTTGGTTAGGAAAGTTTCTCATAAGCCCTTCATAGCTATAAATTCTGCGAACTACAGAGTTCTGATCATGCTCTTCCTTGGGCCTTTTGGAGAGCTCATCCAGTTCATCTTTCGGAAGCCCGAATGCCTTACCTAGTTCCCGGAATCTCGACCGGCTTTTAAATGCGACGTTGGTTCCGCAGAAGGCAACATGATCTTTACCGTATTTTTCAAAAATATACTCCAGAATAGTATCCCTGTTTTTCCAACTCCAATCCAGATCAAAATCAGGAGGAGTCTTTCTGTTGAGGTTTAAAAAGCGCTCAAAGTACAAATCCAGCTCTAAAGGACAGATATCGGTAATTCCCAGACAGTAAGCAATAATACTATTGGCACCGCTTCCTCTTCCCACATGCATAAATCCCATCTTTTTACTGTACTGTACTATATCCCATGTAATAAGAAAATAAGCACAGAAATCAAGCTGAAGAATAACAGCGAGTTCTTTCTCAACCCTGGCTTTAGCATGAGTATCATCAGGTGAATATCTTCTCTCAAATCCTTTATAGGAAAGCTGTTTTAAAAGCTCAAAATCTTCTTCTTTACTCCGGGTAAAATATTTCTTGTTTTTCGGGGTTTTAAAATCAAACTCAAAATTGCAGTTATTCACTAAGTCTCTGGTATTTTCAATTATCTGGGGATATTGTTTATACTTTTCTAAAAGCAGCTTTTTATCCATAAATATTTCATCTGAGTGGCAGTAGTCCTCTGTGGTTAATTTACTGATGAGTGTATTGGTATCTATGGCCCTTAAAAGCTTATGAAGTTCATATTCTTTTGGTGTTGTAAAGGTAACAGGGTGTAAGATGATCATCTTATGAATCCTTTTCTTAAGTTCAGGTTTTATCAGAAGATTTAATTCATCCGCTCTTATGCCTATAAATTCATGGTCATGTAAAGATTCAGGAATATTACTTAAAGGATAGATCACAAAATTATGCTTCAGATCAGGATTTATCTGAGGTATTTCTTTTCCTTCACAATTATAGGCGGTTAAGAGCCTGTTAATCTCTCCTAAACCTTTAAAATTCTTTGTCAGACAGATGTACCTAAGATCATTATGAACCCTGATTTCCATTCCTATTATGGGTTTAATAAAATTTTCCTGACATAGCCTGTAAAAATCATAGATGCCTGTAATAGTATTGATATCTGTTAAAGCAAGCGTTTTTAATTGCATATGAATGGCTTGTTGTACCAAATCCTCAATAGAGATGGTTCCGTATCTAAGACTGTGATAAGAATGGCAATTCAAAAACATAAGTATTTTATTCTTCCATTAAATTATTAGCGCAGTAAACCTGAAGCTTTTCCAATACTTAAAGAACCGAATCTGTTTTTAATTTTATCCATGGTTTGATAAAGCGATATAAGCTCTTCTGTATCTTCAAAAAGATTCATCTGATGGGAACCATATACCAGTCCGGTAAACTTAATACCAATGAGACGAATTCTCATTCTCCGGGTATAGACTTTTTTAAATAATTCCAGAACATATTTCATCAGGCTATGGTCTACAGAAGTGTAAGGTACCCGGCATTGTTTGGTTTCCGTATCAAAGTTGGAATAACGTATTTTAACGACCACCACAGAGACCAGCCACTTTTCTGTTCTGAGCTGATAGCAGAGTTTCTCTACCATGGCCGTTAATATATTCTGAATTTCCTGAATATCGATGGTATCAGCATTAAAAGTATTCTCAGTTGATATTGATTTTCTTTCAGAGTAGGGGACAACAGGTGTCTCGTCAATTCCATGAGCATTATTCCAGAGTACAGGTCCGTTCTTGCCGACAAGCTGCTGCAAAACATCAACAGGCATTTTAGACAATGTTTCTATTGTTCTTATACCCAGTCTTGAAAACAGCTGAAAGGTTTCAGGACCAATCATTGGAATCTTTTTAACCGATAAGGGATTTAAGAAGGGCTGTATGTTCTGCTGCTGAATCTCAAATCTTCCGGTAGGCTTGGATTCTCCGGTTCCTATCTTAGACACTGTTTTATTTGTTGACATGGCAAAGCTAATGGGAAGCCCTGTATTATCTGTAACAGACTGTGCAATTTCATTTGTCCATTTAAAACATCCGAAAAACTTATCCATTCCTGAAAGATCCAGGTAAAACTCATCAATGCTTGCTTTTTCCAAAACAGGTACTTTTTCCTGAATAATTTGTGTTACCATATGTGACATATTGGAGTAGTGCTCCATGTCACCTTTGATAACACGCGCTTCGGGACAAAGTCTCAGCGCCATTTTAATTGGCATGGCACTTCTCACCCCGAAATACCTTGTTTCATAAGAACATGATGCCACCACACCACGGTCTCCACCTCCTATAATTACAGGTTTTCCTGCAAGTTCCGAGTTTTTCAGCCGCTCACAGGATACAAAAAATGTATCCAGATCCATATGTACAATTGCACGCTCCATTTTGCAAAATTAGTTACGTTTTGAAACAAAATATTTATATTTGCTGTTACAAATTGTAACAATGTCAGTTTTTTCAGATAATATCGTATTTCTAAGAAGAAAGAATAATATAACGCAGCAGGAGCTTGCGGACCTTTTGATTCTTACCCGTTCAAGGTATATCTCTTATGAATATGGGCGGTCTGAACCTCCTATTGAGGTTTTGATCAGAATCTCCAAGTATTATCATATCAGCATTGATCTCCTTGTGACGGTAGATATCAGAAAATATCCTTTGGACCAGATGGTCAATCTTCCTGATAATAAAATTTTACTTCCTGTCGTCGTTGATCCCGAGGGCAATAAGTATATAGAAATCGTTCCTCAGAAAGCGTCCATGGGCTATTTAAAGGGCTTTAGTGATCCTGAATATATAGAAAGCCTTCCCAGAATACAGCTTCCGTTTTTAGGACACGGGGTATTCAGAGGATTTATGGCTGAGGGAGACTCCATGCCGCCTTTTGCTGATGGTACCTGTGTTATCGGAGAATATGTTGAGCAGTTAAAAGACTTAAAAGCAGGTAAGGAATATATATTCATTACCCGTGAAGGCTATACCTTTAAAACATTTGTTACATTAAATAAGACTACACTCACTGTAGCAGCTGATAATAGCTTTTACGATCCTTATGATATTCCCTTAAAAGATATTGTTCAGGTATGGCGTTACGTGAGAGGTATATTACCTCAGGATTACAAACCGGATTACCATAAAGATCATTCCGATCTTAAAAGTCTGATAGATCAGGCGAAGTCCAGTATCAGTAGTCTTGAGAAACTTTTAAGCATAAAACATCCTTAGAAAGAAAATTAAGAATTAATACTTCAGCATAAATTTTTTTATATAAAACTTATTAATCTAAAAATATTCCAAAATTTAACTTAATAAAACGTTAAATCTGTCTTTTTATTTATTAAAATAATAATTAAACAGCTGCCATGGCATCGTAATTGTAAGTTTATAAGCACTAAACACCAATTATTAACATTTAAAAATTACGATTATGGGCATACTAACATGGATTATATTCGGACTCATTGCAGGAGCAATTGCAAAAGCTATTCATCCAGGATCTGACCCCGGAGGCTGGATTGCAACAATTATTATCGGTATTATCGGTGCAATTGTTGGCGGATGGCTCGGTTCAATGATTTTTGGCGTAGATGTTACCGGCTTTAATATTTCAAGCTTTTTAGTAGCAATCGGAGGCGCTGTTTTATGTTTAGCCGTCTACAGTGCAATAAGAAAGTAAATTAAAATAGTTTATTTAGTTTTACCAGAACTAATTCTGGTAGTATCACAAGGCTCTAGATTTCTAGGGCTTTGTTTTTTATCATAATATATCAGATAATTTATAACATTTTACAATCGATTCTAAGATTTATCCAAAGATCATTAAGTCTATTTTTACTAATACAGTATTGAAGTCTGAGACTTTTATCCTAAATAATAAATATATCTTGGCTATATGTGATTATATATAGTGTTTCTTTCTTTATATATTCTGGTAAAATGATCTCCTAAAGAAGTAATTCGGTCATTATCAAAATCATTAATATAATTTAAAAAAACCTGTTCGGTTGAATGTCCTGTGGCGTGTAATAGCAAAGGGGTAGGTATTTTTCCATAGAAGTTTGTAGCAAAGCTTCGCCGTCCTATATGACTGGTAATCGTTTCCCATTTTTCCATTATAAAAGATTTAGCCCTGTGTCCTACACGTTTTCTTGCACTTAAAGTATGGTTGATTCCTGCGATCTTGGCTATAAGTTTTATATGTTTATTATAAGTTACAATATCTAAAGTTTCAGGAAAAGAGTTTTCATTTCTCTGAATGACATTTTTGACAGATGGATGTAATGGCAAAATAATCTTCTTTTTTGTCTTTTGCTGGGTGAATTTAATACAAGTTTTCCCATTGATCTCAACCACTTTATCTATTGAAAACTTCATAAAGTCTGAAAACCTTTGTCCGGTATAACAGCTAATTATCAGCCAGTCTTTCGCAGCTTTTAGATCCTGTGGCAGAGCGGTTTTTTTAATTTTGAGAATCTCTTTTTCTGATAGAGAGACAATCTCTTTTTGTTGTTTCTCTCTTTTAATGTTCATTTCTCTTACCGAGGTCCTGACACCTTTTTTCTCTACAAAATTCAATATTGTTTTTACAAAGTGAATTGTTCTATAGATAGTATTCTCACTATATTTTTCTTCTTTGCCAAATGCAATAAACTTCTTTACAAATTCCATATTGATGTCCTCTATAAAAAGATGTTTCATAATATAACCTTCAAATCTCTGTATTAAATTATAAAATACTTTATAGCGCTTATACGTAGAGTAACAAATGAAATCACTTCTCTCTGCTATATAATTTTGTATCAATGATAGTAGTGAATTCTCGAGCTGTAAATCTTTATTCCCATCCATAATTCTTTGAACAACTCTGGAGAGAGATTTTTGGTTAATTTCCTTTTTCTGAATTTGTCTTTGATTAAGGTGTAATACAAGTTCCTTTTTAAGAGAATCAAGCTTATTGTTAAGTTTCTTATATTTTTTCAGATATATGTTTTTAGGTCTCTTTTTCTCTTCATCCCATTGTTTACCAGGAATTCTTAAAGAAGTATGCAATTTAAAATTAACACGATCTGTATTTAAAATTAAATTAATGTTTTTGAGAACTGTATTACCAGAAATTGAAAAGTCAAGAGTCATAGCAAGGATTTTTAAGAGGTTGATTTTCCAGCTAATTTAACATAAAAAAATAGTCCTAACAAGACTACTTTTACACTGCAAATATAGGATATTTTTCCAAGTTACCAAATAAAAATAAAAAACTGTAAATCAGAATAGTACTTGTTTGAAATAATACATTGTACACTAATTAAAACAGTTTAAAAAATACTCAAAAATACTTTATACCTCTACTTTTCTCATTTTAAAAATACTGATTTATAAATCAATAAGTTATAAAAATAGTCTTGTTAGGACTACATATTTAGCGAATTACAATTTTATAACGTTTTATTGTTTTAGAAAAAGTAATTATTAATCATTATTAAAATTGAATATTTAAATAAAAACACGTTGAAGAATAAAAGAGATGAAAGAGTCTGATAAATATGTAAGATCATAACCTAAAATGCATTTGTCGAATATCATTATTCATTTGTTTGTGAGAGTCTGTCAGGACGAATTTAACCATCATCATTTTTTTTTGTTACCTGATGGGCCGAAGGGGGCGTTGCATAAGCCCCCTTTTCTCAAAATAAAAACTATTAAACACAATATAGATTATAAGCAATTAAAAACTTTAAAATAAATGTTATGGAAAAAAAACAACACACACACACAGAATTTCTTGACGAAAACTGGGAAAAGAGAAAATACATTTCCCCGACACTAGATGTTATGATTGTGGAAATGGAATGTGGAATAGCTGCTAATTCTGCAGCCGTTTCACCATTAACAATTGGTGGAAATATAGATCAAGTTCAGACTGATTGGAATGGGAATGATGATACAACAATACATACGGAATATTAAAAATTATTAAGATGAAAAAACAACTATACATAATTACCAGCATTACAGTATTTTCAGCACTGTTTTTTAATTCATGCCGCAGTACCGATACTGAAAATAATATCTCTAATGGCGTTTCTTCTGTGAATATAAATCTGTTGGGAACGGAGTTTTCCAGTAGTTCTTCCTCTGCTCAAGCCTCATTGAATAAAGGTGGTATTGACTTCTCTACAATTACAACTCAAAAGCATAGTGTAATGGTAAACCCAAGTAATGTTATCATTGCAGAATTATCATCTTCTTTAGACGGTGTTGGTACTTCAGCAAATGCATCCCTAAATATGAGACCCGTGGCAGCAGTTTCCGGCAATCCACTTACCTCAGGAATGAAATTTCGTGTTATCGCTTATAGAAGCAATGGTAATTATCATACGCATCAGGATTATACGGTAGGGCAAACAGCTGTTCCAATGATGCTGGATAATGGAGCTGGTTATAATATTGTAGTGTATTCCTATGGTACGGCAAGTCTTCCTGCTATTAGCTCAGGAGAACAGAATAATATAAGCAGCGCTTCTGTAAATTATGATGATGCCAACAGGGACTTTATGTATCAAAAGATAAGCTATACTCCAGTTAATGACAATAATACCCTGAATATCACTTTAAGACATAAGGTTGCTCAGATTACAACTATTTTACAGAACAATACCACCCAGTATCCCGGTAATAATATTACTTCTATTAGTAACGCCACTATATCTCAGCATTACAGTAATGGTAGTTTTTCTTTAAATACAGGAAGTATGTCCGGGAGAACGGCAAGCACCAATGCCATTATTACTTTTCCTACACCGAGTGGAACATCTGTTACAGCATCGCCTATATTTATAAATAATGACACAGGAGGAAATTTGTTGGGTACATTTTCTGCACAGGTTCAAGTAGGTTCAGGATCTGTTCAGAATATCCTAGCACAGAATGCTTTCAGAATAACCCCCGAAACCAAAAGTAATCTTACGATCAATCTTAGAACATGCAGAGCAAAGGTTTCTGCTACTGTAACAAAAGATTTTATGTGTCATAACGTGGGGGCTGATCAAAGTAGTGATCCATTTACCCCTGCAGCAGCTATTCATGGTAATAAATACCAATGGGGAAGCAATAGTAATGGCACAGCAATTTTTTATATTTCCCAATCAGATGATCAGAATAATAGTGGAAGTATAACAAACTGGAATACAGTTAATACAACTACAACTAATTGGAGTGATGGGGCAACTAAAGGAACTTATGATCCTTGTCCAACAGGTTACAGAGTTCCAACTAAGGATCAAATCGATGGATTGATTAATAATAATACCATAACCTATATAGGAAGTAACTGGACAAGTACTTCTACGAATTACAGCGCAGGTATTAAAGTAGGTAACGATTTATTTCTTCCGGCAGCTGGACGTCGTAGTAATACAGACGGAGCTTTAAGCGAGAGAGGTTCTGCAGGTCGTTACTGGACCTCTTCAATTGACCCAAATTATACATATGGAGCCATTGGACTTCTTTTTTCTAATGGATCTATCTCTTATAACGGTTTTGGTTACGCGCGTACAAATGGATTCAGTGTAAGATGTATTGCTCAATAATAAGAAGGCAATATTTAATATACTCACGTATATAAACAACTAATTATAGGTAACCCTAAGAGTTTATTTCTAAGGGTTACTTTCTTTTAATTAAATGTCAAATAACTAAGAATCATGAAAAATAAACTAACACTAAATATTTTATTTATTTTACTCTGCATATCGATTAAAAGCCAAGTTGTAAAAATGTCTTTTCCTGAATTTAAAGGAAAAAGCTATGATTTTATAATATTTCAGGGATCAGAACAAAAGACTGTTTTTCGGGGAGTTATTCCTGATGACGGGAATTTTTCATTAACAATTCCCAAGGAATATATGCCTTATACTGGAATGAGTCGTTGGCTCATAACCGGCACTAAAGAAGGAGGAGGTTTGGATATGTATATTCCGGGGCATAATTTCTCAGTGATTTGTAACTCAAAAAAGCCGAACGATACTAATATCATTTTCAGGGATAACTCTGGTAACATAGAACTAAGTGAACTATCTCAAATACAGCAGAAAATCGTAGACCGTTATCAGGTCATGGTACAAGCAATAAATATCTTCACAACAAATGATCCTAATTATCGGATTTTTCAAAGTGAGTATGAAAATCAAAAACAGGATTATGAGAAATTTCAAAAGCTGCTAAGTAAAAAGGCAGATTATATTAGTGAATTCATCAGGATTGTGAATATTACCAATGGAATAGGAACCAAGTTATATGATAAGGAAATAGAAAAAGCAGATCACATTTCTTTTTATATTGCCCATAACTTAGACTGGAATATATTGTATACATCGGGACATTGGTGGAGTGTTATTAGTGCCTGGGTGAATATTCATACAAAAGTTTTAAAGGACGAAAGCCGTTTTGTAAAAGAATTTGAATTAATAAGTTCAAGACTTAAAAATGAGGTACTTTATACGGATTTTATTTCAAGACTAAATTACTTTTTAAAAGAAGAGGGTAAAGAAAATTATATAAAAGAAATAGAATCTATTGTTAGAGATTCAAAAAATAATGAAAATACTTCTTTGAAGGAATATCTTAAAAATTAAGATAGCATTATATCAGAAAATATAATACTATTTCATAAAGAGTTATCAATAGTATTTAATATAATTTTTTTAAGTATCAATATAAAAATATGAAAGAAACTGACATAATAAATAATCAACAGTATGATTGTTTATTAAACAAAACTAAATATGAAGTCTTTAGAAGACTAGGTGAAGGGGCATCTAATCTTTTTTCCGATGATTTATGGATATATGACTTAAAAAAAAGCTGGTGGATAAAAGAAACTATCCTGTTTATTGAATTTGAGAATGATTTGGTAATAAAGAGTGTTGTAAAGAATTTTTATTTCCGGTTTTATCATTGATATGTTAATTATTGTGAAGACAATTGGTTGAATTTTATTTAATGGCATAATTAATAAAAATATAAGATAAGGTCTAAATTAGAAATTCAGATTTCATGAATTTCTATTGTTCATTATATTCTTTTATGGTCAGATACCCTGAAAAGAATGTCTTCTAATAGTATTGTAAAACCCTTCTATATATTCAAAAACAGGAATAATATCTTACCACTTATATTCTGTTCAATATATCTGTAAATAGTAGAAGTTAAATATTAGCACTATTCTTTTGTTTTATATAGGTAATATTGGAAACTCATCCCTGATTATGAGTAGTTGTTATAAAATTCTGAAAACAACTTATTGCCTAACAATATATAATTATGTTTAGAATAGTGGAATCCAGCATTTGCATAAAGATTGCAGTGGCAAGAATAACGGGTAATATTTTTTTTGTAGCGCTGATAGATCGATTTATTTCTAACATTTCCTAAGGGTTGAATACTTAAATTCAGGTTGATTTAAATTCAATTATGGTGCTCAAAATTAGTTTATTGTTTCTAAAAAAGCTTACAATTAAAATCCATCTTTACTATGTCTTATTTATGATATTATATATCAGACTTATCTCCTAAAATAGGATAAAGAAAAGCTTCCTTAAAAAAAGGAAGCTAACACAAATGAATAAAAGGTCTCTTCTTATGAGAATTTCATTTTATAAAGATAAATATTCTTTAAAATATAATCAAATTGAATGATTTCATTTGAATTAGTAGTGTATTTATAAGGTAATTGGTTTTAATATAATTGTTTTTAGATTTTTTGACTATAATATTCTAATGAATTATAACCTCGTTTTTAATATATTATTAAATAAATTTTACATTTTTTAACATATCCATTCTTGCATTTTTTTTTCTGTCTTTTTATTTTTGTTTCAACCAATTAAAATCATTACTTCATTGTACTATAAATAATTTACATTAGGTTGTTTAAGCCATATTTTTATAAGTTTATTTTGTAGCTCATGTCAATTAGTTAAGTCCAATGTCTAATTATTTATAGTATCTGCCCCGGAATTATTCCGGGGTTTTGTTTTTTTTTAAATTCTTTTTTAAATTTGAAATGAACATTGATTTCTATCAAATAAAACTATTAAAAAACTACTTAACTGACCCCGAATTCCGGGGTCTTTTTCTTTTAGGTACTTTATTAAAGACTACCACTGCCAATAGATATAATAAGACTACCAAAGTACTCTTTAAATCTGTTCTCCTGATTACTTTAATCATAGCTATTATTTACTCGCTATGGAAAATAAAAAGGTCTTGGAAGAAAAAGAAATGACCCAGCAAAATGGTATAAAAAAGACAAATGATACTTTACTCGTATTACACCATGATACTGATACGATTAAACTTGTACAGGGAATTGATCACAATGGAAATCTTAAAGATATTCCCCTTAGTCACAACCCTAGTGAAGTGCCTATTCTTATAGATGAGGAAAATCAGGATTTTGTCAACTTCTACTGTGATTTTTATTCCCAGTTAAAACATCCGGAAGAATTCTCATTTTTTAAGGTTAGTGAGTATGAAGCTGTGCAAACAGGAAAGGATTTACAGCAGTATATCGATCATGCCAGACCTGAAGATTATAAAGATTTATCACAGTATGAGATTAACATCAATACAGTACAGAACATAAAGAACCTGACCAGCAATGCTCCCCATAAAAAATCGTCAAAGGAGCGCTACCTGTATAGTCTTAAAGATATTGACTGGTATACAATGGAAAAGCTAGGACTCAGCCAACAGCTACTGGAAAATAGAGGTGTTTTAGTACCGCTTCTCAAAGGTCTTAAAACCTCTGTATTAATTCCTATTACTATAAGAATGGGGGATACCCATATCAGAACAGATGCCAGAATAGCCTTATGGACAAATAATTCGGGAATGTTTGAACCTGTTATATTTCCTGTAAGAAAAGCCCCTAATTTCAAAGAAAGCTTCTTTGGCCATCACTTCACAAAAGAGGATCAGCGCAATCTCACCACTACTGGAAATATGGGAAGGGTAGCGGATCTAATTCATCCTGTTACCAATGAGATTATTCCCTCTCTTATCAGTATAGACAGGTTAACCCATGAGCTTTTCTCCTACCGATCAGAAAACATTCGAATCCCCCAAACTATCGGCGGAATTCAGATCAACAAAGAGCAGGAAGAGATCCTAAAAGCAGGCAGGGTTTTATTTCTGGAAAATATACTCTCCAGAAGAGGTAATCTTTTCAACGCCAGTTTACAATTCAATGCTGAAAAAGGTTATGTAGAATTTCTGTTCAATAAGGAACTTAAAGAATCCAAACTCAACAATTTATTTCAAAAGAATACAACATTAAAACCACCCTTCGATATCCCTAAAACCTTTAGAGGAAAGCTTCTTGAAAACTGGCAATACGAAAAACTAAAAGCAGGAGAAATAGCTTACATTAACTGTCTTACCAATAAAAAAGGTAATCAATATCAAGGCTATATCAGCTATGATAGGAATACAGGAAAGTTCGAGTTCTCATTCAAGAATCCTAATAAACAAGACCAACAGAAAGAGAAAATTATCACAGTTAAATCAAAAGGAAGAAAGCTGTAATCAAAGTATGATACTCATAAGCTTAAAAGAAAATTTATAGTTGTTTTTAGAGAAGCAGAGCGATTTGATAACTTGTGGACAAATTATTCTCACTATATCAAAGACTTATATTCAAATGAAAATTACGGTGATAAATATCCTATATAGGGATTTAGCTTTAGAGATGTGTAGAATCTATAAAAATTGACCACCCCAATCTGGTAAAAGTGATCAGTTCATTCTGAAGGAAACTGACCACCCTATTCTGGTTAAACTGACCAGGGTAAAAAATTAGAACATGTCTAAAGAATAAC